>WBZM01000358.1_pt1 | contig 67437 bp, 65 predicted proteins | sample 5204271 | NCBI WGS metagenome assembly WBZM01 (sample SAMN12344346, study PRJNA552823) | activated sludge metagenome | biome: Activated sludge suspended growth; feature: Nitrification reactor; material: Wastewater; isolation source: activated sludge from nitrification reactor of wastewater... | reverse complement strand
CCTTCGATCTCGCCGGCCAGGTCGCCATCGTCACCGGGTCCTCGCGCGGCATCGGCAAGTCGGCCGCCGAAATTATGGCGCAGATGGGCGCGAAGGTCGTCGTCTCCTCGCGCAAGGCCGACGCCTGCGAGGACGTCGCGAAAGGCATCCGCGACAAGGGGGGCGAGGCCATCGTCATTCCCTGCAACATCTCGCGCAAAGCGGACGTCGAGGCGCTGGTGAAGGGAACGCTCGACACGTGGGGGCGCATCGACACGCTCGTCTGCAACGCCGCCGTCAATCCGGTCTACGGGCCCTTGAGCGAATTGCCGGACGAGGCCTTCGACAAGGTGATGGGCGCCAACGTCAAGAGCAACATCTGGCTCTCCAATCTGGTCGCGCCCGTCATGGCGAAACAGGGCGGCGGCTCGATCGTTATCGTCTCGTCAATCGGCGGCATCCGCGGCACGGATGTGCTCGGAATCTACGGAATTTCCAAGGCAGCCGACTTCGCGCTTGCGCGCAATCTCGCGGTCGAATGGGGCCCGAAGAACGTGCGAGCCAATTGCATCGCGCCGGGCCTGGTGAAGACCGATTTCGCGAAAGCTCTGTGGGAAAATCCCGAGTTCCTCGAAAAGCGCACGCGCACGAGTCCCTTGCGCCGCATCGGCGAACCCGACGAAATCGGCGGCATCGTCGCCTTCCTCGCCTCGAAGGCGGCAGCCTTCATGACCGGACAGATCGTCGTGGCCGATGGAGGCGTGACGATCGCGTCCTGACCGACCCTATCGCCATTGCGAGGAGCGCAGCGACGAAGCAATCCATCCTTGCGGATACACCCGGTGGATGGATTGCTTCGCTGCGCTCGCAATGACGGCCGAGGCTACACAATCGTCGACGTCTTCCCCCAATACGCGTCGCGGATGATGCGCTTGTAGAGCTTGCCCGTCTGGTGGCGCGGCAATTCCTCCATGAAGTCGATCTGCCTCGGCGCCTTCACGTGCGAGATGTTGGCGCGCACGAAGGCCATCAGTTCGTCGCGCAGCGCGTCGCCGGCGTCGGCCATGTTCATCGGCTGGACGACGGCGACGACCTTCTCGCCCATCTCCTCGTCCGGCGCGCCGATCACCGCCGCGTCGGCGACCTTGGGATGGGTGACGAGCAGATTTTCCAGTTCCTGCGGATAGATGTTCACGCCGCCGGAAATGATCATGAACGCCTTGCGGTCGGTGAGGAACAGATAGCCGTCCTCGTCCACATGGCCGACGTCGCCGAGCGTCGTCCACCCGTGCTTGTTCTTGGACTGCGCCGTCTTCTCGGGATCGTTGTGATATTCGAACGGCGTGCCGTCGGCGAAATAGACCGTGCCGTCGACGCCCACCGGGACTTCGTCGCCGTTCTCGTCACAGATTTTCAGCACGCCGATTTTCGCCGTGCCGACCGAGCCCGGCTTCTTCAGCCATTCTTCGGACGAGATGTAGCAGAAGCCGTTGCCCTCGCTGCCGGCGTAATATTCCTTCAGCACCGGCCCCCACCATTCGATCATCGCGCGCTTGGTCTGCACGGGGCACGGCGCGGCCGCATGAATGGCGCAGGTCAGCGTCGCGTGATCGTACTTCGTGCGCACGCCGTCGGGCAGCTTCAGCATCCGCACGAAATGCGTCGGCACCCATTGCGAGGCGGTGACCTTGTATCGCTCGATCAGCTCCAGAGCGCGCTCGGGGTCGAATTTCTCCATCACGACCACCGTGCCGCCGAGCCGCATCGTCGTCATGCACCAGCGCAGCGGCGCGGCGTGATAGAGCGGCGCGGGCGAGAGATAAACCGTGTCCTTGTTGAAGCCGAACAGGCCGGCGGCGAGCTGCACCAGCGAATTCATTGCGTCGATCGGCTCGTCCTTCAATTCCACGCGCACGCCCTTCGGCCGGCCCGTCGTGCCGGAGGAATAGAGCATGTCGACGCCCGGCGCCTCGTCCGCGATCGGCGCGGCCGGCATTTTCGCGCGCGCCTCCTCGAAGCTCGCGAACGGACCCCAGGCGCTGTCGAGCGAAAACAGTTTGAGGTCGGCGATCCTGGGCGCGAGCTTCTCGGCTTCGCCGGCCTTCGCTTTCGACGTTATGAACAGTTTCGCGCCGCAGTCGCGCACGATGTACTCGACCTCGCCCGCCGTCAGCGCCGAGGAGATGCAGGTGTAATAGAGGCCCGCGCGCTGCGCCGCCCAGCAGATCTCGAAATAGCGCGGATGATTTTCCAGAAACAGCGCAATCGAATCGCCCCGCTTCAGGCCAAGCGAACGAAAGAGATGCGCGCCCTGGTTCGAGCGTTCGTCGAGCTGGCGGTAGGTCGTCGTCTCGCCGGAGCCCGCCATGACGATGGCCGTCTTGTCGGGATTTGCGCGGGCGTGGTGAAAGGGGTGGAACATGGGGTTTCCTCTTGTCTGGTTGTGTTAATTGTTTCGAATTCTGGCCGTCCTTGCGAGGAGCGAAGCGACGCGGCAATCCATCGCCGCGTCTATCAGGTTCCGGTGGATGGATTGCTTCGCTGCGCTTGCAATGACAGCGCGTCGATTACCGCCTCACCAGTCCGTTCAGCACGAGATCGACCACGAAGTCCGCGTACCGGCGCCTTTGCGCGTCGTTGATCGTCGCCACGCCCCAGATGCGGCGCGATTCAGGATGCCAGCGGAACAAGGCGTCACAGGCGCTGCCGACCGCATGATAGAAGAAGCCCGGATCGACTTCCTTGAACTCGCCGCTTTTCACGCCCTCTTCCAGAATCTGGCGCTGGAAGCGCGCGAGCGGCTCGACAAAGAACCGCGACACCTGTTGCGCCGCCTCGTCGCCGCGCTCATGCACCAGCATGTGCACAAGGCGATTCATATAGGGCTTGCGGAAATAGGTCTCGATGATGCCCGCCATGTGCAGGCTGAGCTTCTGCTTCGCCGGCATTTCGCGCGCGAGAAGCTTTTCCACCTGCTTCAGCGACGTTTCCGCATCGCGTTCGAGAATGGCGAGCAGCAATCCGTCCTTGTTGCCGAAATGGTATTTGACCAGCGCAGAATTGAGGCCGGAGCGCGCCGCCACGTCCTGCAGCGAGAATTCGACCGCATTGCGCTCGGTCATGATCTCGCGCGCAGCGGCGATCAGCCGATCCTTGGTGCTCGGCGCCCTCGTCTGCAGGGCTTCGGCGTTGGCCGCCATGCTGTTTCCTCCCGCTCTCCGCAGAGCGAAACAATTAATTAGTCGATTGACTAACTTCCTGCAATGGGGTTTGCTTTTGAAAAATGCGCTCGTGTCGCGGAGCCATGAAGGCTCGTCATTGCGAGCGAAGCGAAGCAATCCGTCCCCGGATCTCGATCCAGTTACGGGGATGGATTGCTTCGTCGCTTCGCTTCTCGCAATGACGCCTCGGGAACAAAGCGTTCGCACCGCGCAAAGGAATACGGGAGGTCACAGATGAATTTCGATTTCTCCGACGAGCAGAAGCAGTTGCGCGACGAGGCGCGGCGCTTTCTGTCCGAGAACAGTTCGCCCAAGCATGTGCGCGCGATTCTCGAGGGCAAGGACACGTATGACCGCGCCTTGTGGAAGGGCCTTGCCGACCTCGGCCTGATCGGCGTCGCGATCCCGGAGGAATATGGCGGCGCCGGCGCCGGCCGGCTCGAGCTGTGCGTCGTCGCGGAAGAGCTGGGCCGCGCGCTTGCGCCCGTGCCCTACTCCTCCACCGTCTATCTCGCCGCCGAACTCTTGATGCTCGCAGGCTCCGACGCCCAGAAGAAAGCGTGGCTGCCGAAGATCGCCGCAGGCGAGGCCATCGGCGCGCTGGCGCTGGTCGAAGGCGTCGGCGATCCCACGCCGCGCTCGATCATGACGGCGTCCGTCGGGGGCAAGATTTCAGGTACCAAGACGCTCGTCGCCGACGGCGGCATCGCCGATTTCGCCATCGTCGTGGCGCGCGAGGGCCTGTTCATCGTCGAGCTCGAGGGCGCGGGCGTCACGCGCGAAAATGTCGAGACCGTCGATCCCACGCGCAATCATGCGCGCATCGTCTTCGACAATGCGGCCGGCGAAGCGCTGGGCGCAGGCGCCGACGCCTGGAGCCTTCTCAACAAGGTTCTCGATCGCGCCGCCGTGCTCATCGCCTTCGAACAGATCGGCGGCGCCGATCGCGCGCTCGAAATGGGCCGGGACTATGCGCTCGACCGCATCGCCTTCGGCCGTCCCATCGGCTCCTTCCAGGCGGTGAAGCACATACTCGCCGACATGTATGTGGCGGCGACGCTGGCGCGCTCCAACGCCTATTACGGCGCCTGGGCGCTCTCGACCGACGCGGGCGAGCTGGCCGAAGCGGCCGCCAATGCGCGCGTGTCGGCGACGCAGGCCTACCAGCTCTGCGCCAAGAACAACAACCAGGTGCACGGCGGCATGGGCTTCACCTGGGAATTCGACTGCCATCTCCACTATCGCCGCTCCAATCTGCTGGCGCTGACGCTGGGCTCGCTCACCATGTGGGAGAACCGGCTGATCGACGAAATGCGCAAGCGCAACGCGGCGGCGTGAGACATTCCACGCGCCTCATCCTGAGGAGCCCGCAACGCGGGCGTCTCAAAGGATGATCCGTAGACACGAAACTTTGCCCATCCTTCGAGACGCGATGCTGCGCATCGCTCCTCAGGATGAGGGAATGGAAGGAAACGTCCCATGAACTTCGACGACACCCCGCAGGAAGCCGAATTCCGCAAGCTCGCGCGCGACTGGATCGCGGCCAACCGGCCCGACGATCTCATGCGCGATCTGGCGCGCGCGGAAGAGATCAAGGACCGCGACCAGCGCACGGCGGCGCTGCTGCGCGCCGCCAAGGCGTGGCAGAAGAAGAAGGCGGACGGCGGCTTCGCCTGCCTCACCTGGCCGAAGGATTACGGCGGCCGCAGCGCGACGCCGATCCAGCGCGTCATCTGGGATCAGGAAGAGGGCAAGTACGGCGCGCTGTCCGCGCCCTTCCAGATCGGCCAGGGCATGTGCGGCCCGACCGTCATGGCCTACGCCACGGAGGAACAGAAGCGCCGCTACCTGCCGCCGCTCGCCTCCGGCGAGGAAGTCTGGTGCCAGCTCTTCTCCGAGCCCGCCGGCGGCTCCGATCTCGCGGGCCTGCGCACCCGGGCGGAGAAGGACGGCGACGACTGGATCGTCAACGGCCAGAAGATCTGGACGACCGGCGCGCATTTCTGCGACTACGGCATCCTCATCACGCGCACCGATCCGACGCTGCCCAAGCACAAGGGCCTCACCATGTTCTTCCTGGACATGAAGAGCCCCGGCGTCGAGGTGCGGCCGATCAAGCAGGCGAGCGGCCATTCCGGCTTCAACGAGGTCTATTTCACCAACGTCCGCATTCCCGACAGCCAGCGCCTCGGCAAGGTCAACGACGGCTGGAACGTGTCGCTCACCACGCTGATGAACGAACGATTCTCGATCGGCGCGCGGCTCGCCACCGGCGTCCCGGAATTCTTCGATTTCGCATCGAGCGTGAAGATGGCCGACGGGACGCCCGCGATCGACGACAAGGCGGTGCGCGAAAATCTCGCGACTTGGGCGGCGCGCGCCAACGGTCTGAAATATACCGCCTGGCGCGCCATCTCCGCGCTGTCGCGCGGCGAGCGGCCGGGGCCGGAAAATTCCATCGGCAAGCTGGTGGCGGCGCCGATGATGCAGGATATCGCCATGTATGCGCTGGAGCTGCAGGGCCAGATGGGCGCGGTGGCGCGCGACGACGCGAGCCCCGCCGGCAAGCTCTACCAGATGCTCTACGGCGCGATCGGCATGAGAATCGCCGGCGGCACGGACGAGGTGATGCGCAACATCATCGCCGAGCGCGTGCTCGGATTGCCGGGCGACATCAGGGTAGACAAGGACGCGCCCTTCAATCAGATTCCCACAAAGGGGCGATAGCTCTCTCTCCCGGCGCGGAGCGAGAGCGTCAGTGGGAGTAATGCGCGCTTTCGCCTGGTCCGCCCCTCAACCCGGATCGCGTCGGCTTGCCGACGCTGTCGCCGCTGGCAGGAGCGGATGAGGAGAGCACCCCCCACATGACGTCGCATAATCCACGCACGGCGGACCACGCCGTCTCGCCGCACTTTCTCGAACGATGGTCGCCGCGGGCGTTCACCGGCGACTCCATTCCCGATTCGGTTCTCATGCGCATATTCGAGGCGGCGCGCTGGGCGCCGTCGGCAAGCAACCTGCAGCCGTGGATATTTCTCTACGCGAAACGCGGCACGCCTGAATTCGAGAAGTTTCACGCGCTTCTCGCCGAGGGCAATCGCCTGTGGGTGAAGAACGCGGCCGCCATCGTCTTTCTCGTGTCGCGCAAGACGCGCGTTGCGGCTGACGGATCGCACGTCGCCTCGCGCTCGCATTCGCTGGACGCCGGCGCCGCCTGGGCCTATCTCGCGCTCGAGGCCTCGGCCGTCGGCTGGCCGGCGCATGGCATGGTCGGCGTCGATTTCGACCATGCGCGCGACGAATTGCACGTGCCCGACGACTGCCACATCGAAATGGCGATCGCGATCGGCAAGCGCGGCGACAGGTCGAGCCTGCCGGAAAAGCTGCAAGGCATTGAACAGCCGAACGCCCGCAAGCCTGTAGCGGAGATCGTCATCGCTGGCGCGTTCCCGAAGGGGTGAGGCGGACGTCCCTCCCCGCTTTGCGGGAGAGGGAGCAAATCGCAATTTCGGCAACGTCGCGGATCACGAGTGATGGCCATCCCCTCTCCCGCGAAGCGGGGGAGGGAAAGGGAGGGGGCTGAGGCCGCCTTACCTGTTCGTCACCTCGTTGCGTCCCACCACCATCCAATGCACTTCGTCCGGGCCGTCGGCGAAGCGCAGGTGGCGTACGTCCGCATACATTTCGGCGAGCGGCGTCCAGTTGGAAATGCCGGTCGCGCCGTGCATCTGGATCGCCTGGTCGATGATCCGGCAGGTCCGCTCCGGCACCATGGCCTTGACCATCGACACCCACACGCGCGCCTCCTTGTTGCCGAGCACGTCCATCGCCTTGGCCGCCTTCAGCACCATGAGGCGCATCGCCTCGATCTCGCAGCGCGCCTGCGCGATGATCTGCAGGTTGCCGCCGAGATGCACGAGCTTCCTGCCGAATGCTTCGCGCGAAAGGCCGCGTTCCACCATCAGGTCCAGCGCCTTCTCCGCCTTGCCGATCGTGCGCATGCAGTGATGGATGCGGCCGGGACCGAGGCGAAGCTGCGAAATCTCGAAGCCCCTGCCCTCGCCGAGCAAAATGTTGGACTTGGGCACGCGCACATTGTTGAAGCGCATGTGCATGTGCCCGCGCGGCGCGTGATCGTGGCCGAACACGTGCATCGGCCCGATGATTTCCACGCCGGGCGTGCCGACCGGCACGAGAATCTGCGACTGCTGCTTGGAGGGCGGCGCGTCGGGATTGGTCTTCACCATCACGATCATGATCTTGCAGCGCGGATCGCCGAGGCCGGAGATGTAGTATTTCTCGCCGTTGATGACCCATTCGTCGCCGTCGAGCTTCGCCGTCGTCGAAATGTTCTTGGCGTCGGACGAGGCGACGTTCGGCTCGGTCATCACATAGGCCGAGCGAATCTCGCCGTTGAGCAGCGGCTTCAGCCATTTCTCCTTCTGCTCCTTGGTGCCGACGCGCTCCAGCACTTCCATGTTGCCGGTGTCGGGCGCCGAGCAGTTCATCGCTTCCGAGCCGAGCGGATATTTGCCGAGCTCGGCGGCGATGAATGCGTAGTCGAGATTGCTCAAGCCCTCGCCGGTCTCCGCGTCGGGCAGGAAGAAGTTCCACAAGCCTTCCGCCTTGGCCTTGTCCTTGGCCTTCTGCAGGCATTCGAGCTGGCCCGGCGCAAAGCTCCAGCGATCGGTCTTGCCCTTGCCGAGCGCCATGTACTCGACCTGCATCGGCGCAACGGTTTCCTTCAGGAACTTGCGCACGTGATCGTAAAGCGGCTTCGCCTTTTCCGACATGCGGAGATCGTTGAGTTCGTCGGCTGGATTGAACCCGAAGCCCGCCGATTTTGCGCTCATGTCGTTCATCGTTTTTCTCCCTGGATTTTTCTGCGCACTTGCGTCGGCGCGCGACTTGTCCGAAAATCGCCCTACAAAATTATGATACGAAATAGCGCGGACGCCAACAGCAAATCCGCGCGCGGGACGGAACGATGGCCGGAGGTTTCGAGGCTGACCTGCTGAAGGGCAAGCGCGCGCTCATCACGGGCGGCGGCACGGGCCTCGGCAAGGCGATCGGCGCGCGCTTCATGCAGCTCGGCGCCGATCTCGTCATCTGCGGCCGCAGGCGCGACGTGTTGCAGGATACGGCGCAAAAGTTCGCGCAAGCCTACGGCCGCTTCGTCGAGATCGAGCCCTGCGACATCCGCGACGCCGCCGCCGTCGAGGACATGATGGAGCGCATTGCGCAGCGTCGCCCGCTCGACATTCTCGTCAACAACGCCGCCGGCAATTTTCTCGCGCAATCGCACAAGCTGTCGCCGCGCGCGATCGACGCGGTGCTCAACACCTGCCTGCATGGAGCCGCCTATTGCACGGTCGCCGCGGGGCGACGCTGGATCGAGACGAAGCGGCCGGGCGTCGTTCTCTCCATCCTCACGCTTTCGGCGCTGCACGGCGCGGCCTTCACCTTGCCAAACGCGATGGCCAAGGCCGGCATAGACGCGATGACGAAATCGCTCGCCGTCGAATGGGGTCCGCATAATATCCGGCTCGTCGCCGTCGCGCCCGGCAATTTCCCGACGCAGGGCGCGGGCGCGCGGCTGACGCCGACCGGCGGCGCCGGAGACATCGACCCCGGCGTGCCGCTGCGCCGCGACGGCGAACATGGAGAACTTGCCGATCTCTGCGCCTTCCTGGTGTCGGACATGGCGGCCTACGTCACCGCCGAGACGGTCGTGATCGACGGCGGCAAGCGCTGGCTCGCCGGCTCGCGCGCCGGCGTGTCGCAGATGCTGAACTGGTCGGACGAAGACTGGGCGCGCCAGCGCGCAAGCCAACCGGCAAGAAATAGAGAGAGCACATGAGCGAGACGACCGACCTCATCCGCGACATGGCCGAAAAGCTGTTCGGCGACGCCTGCCAGAAATCGGTTCTTGCCGCCGCCGAGAACGGCGAGTTTCAGAAGGCGCTGTGGCAGGAGATCGCCGACGCCGGCCTCGCCGGCGCGCTGCTTCCCGAAAGCGCCGGCGGCTCCGCCCTCGCCATCGAGGACGCGCTCGCCGCGCTACGCATTTCGGCGAGCCGCGCCGCCCCCGTTCCTCTCGCGGAAACCATGCTCGCCGGCTGGCTGGCGGGCGCCGCTGTCGCCCTGCCCGAAGGACCCTTGACGATCGCGCCGACGAGCAGCGGATCGGCTCTCGCGCTGAAGAAGAACGGCGCCGGCTGGCGTCTCGAAGGCGTGGCGAGGCGCGTTCCGTTCGCGCGCAACGCCGCCGCCATTCTCGTTCTCGCCGAAGCGGACGGCGCGAACATGGTCGCGCGCGTCGATCCCAAGTCCTGCAAGATCGAGCACGGCCGCAATCTCGCGATGGAGCCGCGCGACGACGTGACCTTCGCCTGCGATCTAGGGAGCAGCGATGTTGCGCCCGCCGGCGACGGCGTCAATACGGAAAGCCTGCGCGCCTTCGGCGCCGCCATGCGCGCGAACCAGATCGCCGGCGCGCTCTCGCGCACGCTGGAGATCACGCTGCAATACGCCAACGAGCGCGTGCAGTTCGGCAAGCCCATCGGCAAGTTCCAGGCGGTCCAGCACAATCTCGCCATGCTCGCCGCCCATTCCGCCGCCGCCAACGCCGCCGCCGACATGGCGGCGGAAGCGGCTGCAAACGGCATGAGCCTTCTGCCGATCGCGGCGGCGAAAGCGCGCTGCGGCGAGGCGGCCAGCGTCGGCGCAGCCATCGCGCACCAGACGCACGGCGCCATCGGCTTCACACGCGAGCACATGCTGCACTATCTGACGAAGCGCCTGTGGTCGTGGCGCGACGAATTCGGCAAGGAAAGCGACTGGTCGCTGATTATCGGCCGCGCCGCCGCCAAGGCCGGTCCGAACAGGATCTGGTCCGACATCGTGACGGCGTGAGGACGAGATGGCGCACGCATTTCCGCAGTCGCAACAATTCAGGCCCGTCGTCATTGCGAGGAGCTCAGGCGAAATCGCCGGAGGCGATTTCTGCCGAAGCGACGAAGCAATCCATCCTCCAACCTGCCCCGATGGATGGATTGCTTCGCTTTCGGACGAAGTCCGCGTCGGGCTCGCAATGATGGCCGGCGTGAGGATTGAACCATGACGCACCTGACCTTCGCCCCGCCGCCTCCGAACACGGAAGCCACCGAAAAGCTGCGCGCCGAAGTGCGCGCCTTCCTCGCGACCGAACTCGCGGGCATGTCGGCGCGCAAGCGCGCGGCCTCCTGGGGCGGCCGCGATCCCGCCTTCTCGAAAAAGATGGCGGAACGCGGCTGGATCGGCATGACATGGCCGAAGAAATACGGCGGCCATGAACGCTCGGCGCTCGAACGCTATGTCGTGCTGGAAGAAATGCTCGCCGCAGGCGCCCCTGTGGGCGCACATTGGATCGCCGACCGTCAGTCCGCGCCCTCCATCCTGCGCTTCGGCACGGAAGAGCAGAAGCTCTTTTTCGTCCCGAAGATCGCGCGCGGCGAACTGTTCTTCTGCATCGGCATGAGCGAGCCGGATTCCGGCTCCGATCTCGCCGCCACGCGCACGCGCGCGACAGCGGTCGAAGGCGGCTTCCGGGTCAACGGCACGAAGGTCTGGACGTCGGGCGCGCATGTCGCCCATTACATGATCCTGTTCTGCCGCACGGACTCGAAGAGCGACGACCGGCACGGCGGCGTCAGCCAGTTCATCGTCGACATGAAGACGCCGGGCATGAAGGTGAGCCCGATCTACGATCTCTCGCACGAGCATCACTTCAACGAAGTCGTGTTCGAGGACATGTTTTTGCCGACGAGCGCGCTGCTCGGCAATCAGGGCGACGGCTGGAAGCAGGTGACGGGCGAGCTCGCCTACGAGCGCTCCGGCCCCGACCGATTCCTCTCGACCTTCACGCTGCTGATCGAAGGCTTCGCCATGCTGGGCGAACATGTGGACGATCGCGCGAGCGTCGCGCTCGGCCGCATCATCGCGCATCTCATGACGCTGCGGCGCATGTCGCGCTCGATCGCCGGAATGCTCCAGCGCGGCGAGGACCCTGCGGTGCACGCCGCCATCGTCAAGGAGCTCGGCACGAGCCTCGAGCAGGAGATGGTCGAAGTCCTGCGCCTCATCGTCGACGCCGAGCCGGACGGCAGGTCCGACAATCCCTACATCGCCGTGCTCGCGCACACGATCCTGCACGCCCCCTCATTCTCGCTGCGCGGCGGCACGCGCGAAATCCTGCGCGGCATGATCGCGCGGGGATTGGGGTTGCGGTGAGGACCTGAATCGCGCCTCGGATCTGATCCCCTTCCCCGCCCTCCCCCCTTGTGGGGGAAGGCAGAAGCCCTGTCACAAGGAACCGCCCATGACCGCCTACAAGGACCTCACAGTCGAAACGCAAGGCCACGTGCAGATCGTCACGATCCGCCGGCCGCCGTTCAACTTCTTCGACAATGAACTGATCCGCGAACTCGCCGCCGCCTTCGAAGCCGGCGACCGCGATCCGAATATCCGCGCCAGCGTGCTCGCGGCCGACGGCAAGTCCTTCTGCGCCGGCGCCGATTTCGCCAATCGCGCCGACACCGGCACGGTCGCCGAAGGCGGCAAGCATCTCTACAAGGAGGCGACCCGCCTGTTCAAAGTCGAAAAGCCGATCGTCGCCGCCGTGCATGGCGCGGCCATCGGCGGCGGGCTCGGCCTTGCGGTCATGGCGGACTTCCGCGTCACCTGCGCGGAGGCGCGCTTCTCTGCCAATTTCGCGCGCCTCGGTATGCATCCGGGCTTCGGCCTGACGCACACGCTGCCCCGCATCGTCGGTCAGCAGCAGGCGGCGCTGCTCTTCTACACCGGGCGTCGCATCTCCGGCGAAGAGGCCTACAGGATCGGGCTCGCCGACATGCTCGTGCCGGAAGGCGAAGTGCTGGGCGCGGCCAAGGCGCTCGCCGCCGAAATCGCGCAATCCGCGCCGCTCGCCATTCACTCGATCCGCGAAACCCTGCGCCGAGGCCTCGCCGAAGGCGTCGAGCGCGCGACCGAGCGCGAACTCGTCGAGCAGGACTGGCAGCGTCGCACGGAAGATTTCAAGGAAGGCGTGAAGGCGACGGCGGAACGGCGGCTGCCGGATTTCCGGGGGAAGTAAGGGCCCCTACTCCGCCGCCGCCATCTCCTCTTCCTCGTCCTCGCGCGCCCGCTTGCGCGACAACTTGTCCATCAGCAGATAGATCACCGGCGTCGTGTAGAGCGTCAGGATCTGGGACAGCACGAGCCCGCCGACGATGGTGATGCCGAGCGGCCGGCGCAGCTCCGCGCCGGCGCCGGTGGCGATCGCCAGCGGCAGCGCGCCGAACAGCGCGGCGAGCGTCGTCATCATGATCGGGCGGAAGCGTTCGAGCGCCGCCTCATAGGCCGCCTCCGCCGCGCTCAAGCCCCGCTCGCGCTGCGCCTGCACCGCGAAATCGACGAGCATGATGCCGTTCTTCTTCACGATGCCGATGAGCAGGATGATGCCGATGAAGGCGATGAGCGTCAGCTCCGAGCCGAACAGCATGAGCGCGAGCAAGGCGCCGAGCCCCGCCGACGGGAGAGTCGAGAGGATCGTCACGGGATGGATCAGGCTCTCGTAGAGCACGCCCAGGATGAGATAGACCGCAAGCAGCGCAATCAGGATCAGCCGGCCCTGCCCGCCCGACGACGAGCGGAAGTCGCGCGCTTCGCCGGCAAATTCCGTTCGCAAGCCATCAGGAGGGTTCATTTCCGCGACCGCCGCGTCGATCGCGCGCGTGGCCGCTTCCAGCGTCATGTTGGGCGCGAGATTGAAGCTGATGGTGATGGCGGGAAACGAACCCTGATGATTGACCTGCAGCGCCATCGCTGAACGCTCGACGCGCGCGACGGCGCTGAGCGGCACCTGATAGCGCGCCGGCGTCGAGAAATTCGATGTGGAGGGAACGGGTTGCACCGTCGCCGAGGCCGAGACGAAGAGCCCCGAGAGATCGCTCGGGTCGCGCTGGCGCGCGGTCGTGCTTTCCACGATCACCCGATACTGGTTGCGCTGCGTATAGATGATCGCCGTCTGCCGCTGGCCGAAGGCCGTGTTGAGCGCAGTGTCGATATCCTGGATTCGCACGCCGTAGCGCGCCGCCGCCTGCCGGTCTATCACGACGTTGGCGCGAAGTCCTCCCTGCTCGCGATCCGTCGTGACGTCGGCCAGTTCCGGCAACTGCCGCAGCCGCTGCACGACTTTCGGCGTCCACTCGCTGAGTTCCTCGAGCGAGGGGTCCCACAGCGTGAATTGATATTGCGACTTGCTCTCGCGCCCCCCCGCGCGCACGTCCTGCACGGGGAACATGAACACCGTGATGCCCGGCGCGCGCGCGAGCTTGCCGCGCAACCTGTTGATTGCGTCGCGCGAAGTGCCTGCGCGTACGCCTTCCGGCTTCAGCGCGATGAAGATGCGGCCCTGATTGAAGGAGCGCGTGCCACCGATGAAGGAGGCGACGTTCTGCACATCTGGATCGGCGGCGATAATGTCGGCGGCGCGCTGCTGATAGCTGGCCATCGCCGCAAACGACACGTCGGGCGACCCTTCCGTGAAGCTGAAGATCAGCCCCGTGTCGTCCTGCGGGATATAGCCCTTGGGCACGATGCGATAGAGCTGCACGGTGAGCGCGACCACGCCCGCGATCACGAGAAGCGACGCCCAGGGATGGTTGATCGCCACCTTCAGCCCGCGGCCATAGCTGGCCGCAATACGCGAGAGCGCGCCTTCCACCATGCTGTCGAGACGCGTCTTGCGTTCATGGTCGGCGCGCTTCATGTAGCGCGCGCAGATCATGGGCGTCACCGTCAGCGATACGAAGGTCGAAACCGCGATGGCGAAGACCATGGTGAGCGAGAATTCGCGGAACAGCTTTCCGGGAATGCCTGGAAGAAAGATGAGCGGAATGAAGGCCGCCGCGAGCGACAGGCTGATCGACACGACCGTAAATCCGATCTGCCGCGCGCCATCGAGCGCGGCGGCGACGGGCCGCTTGCCCAATTCCAGGTTGCGGTAGACGTTCTCGATCATGACGATGGCGTCGTCGACGACGAATCCGACGGCGACGATGACCGCCATCAGGGAGATATTGTCGATCGAGAATTTCGCCGCATACATGCAGGCGAAAGTGCCGGCGAGGGACAGCGGCACGGTGACGCCCGCTGCAATCGTCGGCGCGGCGCGGCGCACGAAAATCAGCACGACCGCCATGACCAGCGCGATCGAGACCATCAGCGTGAACTGAATTTCGCGAATGCTCGCGCGGATCGTCGTCGTACGATCGCTCAATGTCGAGATGTCGATGCCCGCCGGGATCCAGCGCTGGATCTCCGGCAACAGCGCCTTCACCCGGTCGACCGTGTCGATCACGTTCGCGTCGGGCTGCTTGGTGATGAACAGCAGCACCGCGGGCTTCTTGTTGAACCAGCCGGCCGAGCGCGTGTTGCGCACGGAGCGGTCGATGGTCGCTATATCCGCCAGGCGCGCCGGGCCGTTGGGCGTGCGGATGACGATCTTGCGATAGCCCGCCGTGTCGGAGAGCTGATCGTCGGTCGCAAAGCTCCCGCTGCGCTCCGGGCCCTCCCATGAGCCGACGGCGCCATGCGCATTTGCGGCGGAAACGGCGTTGGCGATCGTGTCGAGGCCAACGCCCATCGAGGCAAGACGCGACGGATCGACCTGAATGCGGATCGCCGGCTGCTCGGCGCCGTTGACCTGAACCTCGGCGACGCCTTCCACCTGGCTCAGCTTCTGCGCGATCACCGTGTCGGCGGCGTCGTAGAGCGCGCTTGCCGGAAGGCTGTCCGATGTCAGCGCCAGGATCAGCACCGGCATGGCGGCAGGATTGGCCTTGCGGAACTGCGGCGTCGTCGGCAAGTCGGACGGCAGGTCCGTCGCCGCCGCATTGATCGCCGATTGCACGTCCTGCGCGGCCTTGTCGATCGGGCGGTTGAGATCGAACTGCGCGGTCACGACGGTCGCGCCGAGCGCGCTCACCGAGGTTAGCTCGGTAATGCCTGCGATTTCCGACAGCCGCCGCTCGAGCGGCGCGGCGACGCTCGCCGCCATGGTCGCAGGATCGGCGCCCGGCCGCGACGCGATGATGCGGATGGTCGGAAAATCGATCGACGGCAGGCTGGAGACGGGCAGGAAGAAATAGGCGACGAGCCCGGCGAGAAACAGGCCGACCGCAAGCAGCGTGGTCGCGACGGGACGCCGGATGAAGGGCGCGGAGAAGTTCACGCCTCCCCCTCCCGCAGCTCCCGCTCGTATTCGATCTGTTCGGCGATCGAACGCCCGCCGAGCCTGACGCGCAACCGTTCGACCGCGAGATAGACGACCGGCGTCGTATAAAGCGTGAGCAACTGGCTGAGCAGCAGACCGCCGATGATCGTGACGCCGAGCGGAATGCGCAATTCGCTGCCGACGCCCGACGCAAAGGCGAGCGGCACGGCGCCGAACAGCGCGGCCAGCGTCGTCATCATGATCGGGCGGAAACGCAGGTGGCAGGCGCGCAGGATCGCGTCGCGCGGGCTCATGCTTTCGTGGCGCTCGGCCTCCAGCGCGAAGTCGATCATCATGATCGCGTTCTTCTTCACGATGCCCATGAGCAGCACGATGCCGATCAGCGCGACGACGGAGAGGTCGTTGCCCGTCAACATCAGCGCGAGCAGCGCGCCGACGCCGGCCGAAGGCAGGGTCGTGAGGATCGTGAAGGGATGCGCGTAGCTCTCGTAGAGCATGCCGAGCACCAGATAGATGGTCACGACGGCCGCCAGCAGCAGCCACGGCTCGCTCGCCAGCGACTTGGAGAATTCCGCAGCGTCGCCGGAGAAGGCGCCGGTGATGGAGCCGGGCATGCCGAGATCCTTCTCCGCCTTCTTGATCGCCTCGACCGCGTCGCCGAGCGCCGCGCCATGCGCAATGTCGAAGCTGATCGTGGCGGCGGGAAACTGGTCCTGGTGGGCGACGGCGAGCGGCGCTTCGGTCGGCTCGAAACGCGCGACCGCGGAGAGCGGCGTCTGCACGCCCCCGGCCGTGCCCGACACGTACAGTTTCTGCAGCGCGCCCGGGTCCTGCTGGTAAACCGGATCGGCTTCGAGAATGACGCGATACTGGTTCGATTGCGCGTAGATGGTCGAGACCTGCCGCTGGCCGAAGGCGTTGTTGAGCGCGTCGTCGATGTTCTGCGCGGTCACGCCGAGGCGGCCTGCCGCGTCGCGATCGATATGGATCATCGTGCGCAGCCCGCCCTCCTGCGTCTCTTCCGCGAGGTTGCGCAGGATCGGAGAGTCGCGCAGCCGCTCCGCGATCTTGCGCGTCCACTCCGAGACCTCGGCGGCGTCCGCGCCGGTCAGCGTGTACTGGTATTGCGAACGGCTCGAGCGCGTGCCGATCTGGATGTCCTGCACGGGCTTCACATAGAGATTGGCGCCGATCTCGTTGGCGTGCGCCCGTAACCGCGCCGCGATTTCGCCCGCGCTCGCCCTGCGCTCGTCGCGCGGCGTCAGCGTCACCGCGAGGCGGCCGACGTTCGGCGTAGCGTTGAGCGCGCCGACGCCGAGCACGCTGACGACGCCGCGCACGTCCGGGTCCTTGCGAAACATCTCCCCCGCCTTCTCCTGAATGCGCGTCATCTGCGCGAAGGAGGCGTCGGGGGCGGCTTCCACGACAACGTCGAGCAGGCTGTTGTCCTGCAGCGGCAGGAAGCCCTTCGGCGCGATCACATAGAGCCAGATCGTCAGCGCAAGCGTGCCGGCGGTGACCGCCAGCATGAGGAACTCCCGGTCGACCGCCCAGCGCAGCGTGCGATCGTAGAACGAGAGCATCCAGCCGGTCGCTTCCGCGGCCGCGTGCTCCGCGCCCTCGGCGCGCTTGGGCTTCAGCAGGCGGCCGCACATCATCGGCGTCAGCGTCAGCGAGACCACGGCCGAGACGACGACGGCGATCGACAGCGTCAGCGCGAATTCGCGGAACATGCGGCCGACGAGACCCGTCATGAACAGAAGCGGGATGAACACCGCGATCAGCGACACGGTGAGCGAGATGACGGTGAAGCCGATCTCTCGCGCGCCGGCGAACGCAGCGCGTAGCGGCTTCATGCCGCCTTCCATGTTGCGCACGATGTTCTCGATCATGACGATCGCATCGTCGACGATGAAGCCCGTGCCGATGGTCAGCGCCATGAGGGAGAGATTGTCGAGGCTGAAGCCGCAGAGATACATGACGCCGAAAGTCGCGACGATCGACAGGGGCAGCGCGACGGCGGCGATCAGCGTCGCGCGAAAGGTGCGCAGGAACAGCAGCACGACGAGCACGACCAGCGCCGTCGCCAGCACGAGCGTGAACTGCACGTCGGCAATCGAGGCGCGGATGGCGTCCGTTCGGTCGTGCACGGCTTTCAATTCGACGCCCGCCGGCAGCGCGCGCGCAAGACGCGGCAGCTCCTTCTTCAGGAGATCGACGGTCGCGATGATGTTGGCGCCGGGCTGGCGCTGCACGTCGATGACGACCGCGGGCTCCCCCTGATACCAGCCGCCGGTGCGCGAATTCTCGAGCCCTTCGATGACCTTGGCGACATCGCCCAGAATGATCGGCGCGTCGTTGCGGTAGGCGACGACGACTTTCTTGTAGGCTTCCGCCGACAGGATCTGGTCGTTGGCGTCGATCGTGTAGCTTTGCCGCGCGCCGTCCAGCGAGCCTTTCGCGCCCGCGACATTCGCGCCGACGATCGCGAGGCGCAAATCTTCCAGGCCCAGTCGGTTGGCGCCGAGGCGGCCCAGATCGGCCTGGATGCGGATCGCCGGCTTGATGCCGCCTTCGATCGACACATGGCCGACGCCGGATATTTCGCTGAGGCGCGGGCCGATCAGCGTATCGGCTATGTCGCTCATCGCGCGCAGCGACGTGGTCTTCGACGTCAGCGCCAGAATCATTACAGGCGCGTCGGCCGGGTTCACTTTCGAATAGACCGGCGGATAGGGAAGGTTGCGCGGCAGCGTGGAGGCGGACGCGTTGATCGCGGACTGCACGTCCTGCGCCGCAGCGTCGATGTCGCGGTCGAGATCGAATTGCAGCGTGATCTGCGACAGGCCGAACGACGACTGCGACGACATGGTCTGCAACGCCGGTATCTGGCCGAACTGCCGCTCGAGCGAGGCCGTCACCAGCGAGGCGACAATGTCGGGATTGGCGCCTGGAAGCTGCGTCGTCACCTGGATGGTCGGAAAATCGACCTGCGGCAGCGGCGACACCGGCAAGCGCGCATAGCCGAGAAGGCCGGCCAGCAACACGGCGACGCCAAGCAACGAGGTTGCAATCGGTCGCGCGATAAAGGGGGCGGAGACATTCATGGCCGAGCGCCCCCTTTCCTCACTGCCCGCCGGGCGCGCCGCCGCCCTGCCCGCGCCGTCTTCCCCGTTCTCCGCCGCGCTGTCCGTCTCCGCGCTCCCCTGCGCCGCGCGGCGTCGCCGCTGCCGGCGGCTCGGGCGCCGGCGGCGCCTGCATCTCGCTGCGCGCTTCCGCGGCGGCGGCCGGCGGCGTGTCGATCACGCGCACCTTTGCGCCGTTGCGCAGCCGCGCAAAGCCCGAGGTCGCGACCTTGGCCGGCGGCGCAAGGCCTGACTGGATCACCGCGACGCGCTCGTTCTGCTGGCCGACCACGACATTGCTCTGCTCGACCGTGCCGTCGTCCTTCACGACATAGACGAAGGCGCCGTTCGGTCCGCGCTGCACGGCGGCCGTCGGCGCGACGACAGCGTTCTTCAGCACGTCCGTCGTCAGCCTGATGTTCACGAACTGGCCGGGCCACAGCGCGAGATCGGCATTGTCGAACACGGCCTTGATCTTCACCGTGCCCGTCGTCGGATCGACCTGGTTGTCGACCACCGTCACCTGTCCGCGCGCCACGGCCGCCGTCATCCCGGAATCGAAGGCCTGGGCGTCGAGCGGCCCGCGCGCCAGCGCCGTCGTCACGGCGCGAAGATTCTGCTGCGCCAGCGTGAAGACCACCGCAATCGGCTTGATCTGCGTGATGACGACAATGCCGTTTACGCCATTGGCCTGCACGAGGTTGCCGGGGTCGACGAGGCGTATGCCGGTGCGGCCGTCGAGCGGCGAACGGATCGTCGTATAGCCGAGGATCGCTTTCGTGTTGTCGATCGTCGCCTGATCCTGCTTCACCTGCGCTTCATATTGCGCAACCAGCGCGCGCTGCGTGTCGGCCTGCTGCTTGGGGCCGAAATTGCCCTGCGCGAGCCTGGTGTAGCGCTCCAGATCGATCTTCGCGTTGGCGAGCAACGCCTCGTCCTGCGCCTTCTTCGCCACCGCCTGGTCGTATTGCGCCTGGTAGGTCGTCGGATCGATGCGCGCGAGCACGTCGCCCGCCTTCACGTCCTGGCCTTCCTTGAAATTCACCTCGATCAGCTTGCCATCGACCTGCGAGCGCACGGTGACGGTGTTGAGCGCCTGCGCGGTGCCGATGGCGTCGAGCGTCACGGGCATATCGGCGTTGCGCAGATCGAAGGCGGTGATGACCACGGGCCCGTCGAAACCGCCGCGTCCGCCGCCGGCGCCGCCTTGCGCCGCGCCTTCCTGCTGCTCGGCCGTCTTCATGAATGGCGGCTTCACGTAGCCCATGCGCCAGCCGGCATAGGCGAGCACGGCGATCAGCGCGACGAGAAGCGAAAATTTCTTCACGGGATAATGCCCTTGGGATCGCTGAACGCCGCCTGCTCGGCCAAACGCGCGAGCTCGCGCTGCGGTTCGGACCAGCCGCCGCCGAGCGCCTGATAGAGCGACACGAGCGCCTGGAAGCGCGCGGTGCGCGTCTGCGCGACGAGGTCGAGGTTCTGGAACAGCGTAGTCTGGGTGGTCGAGAGCGTGACGATATCGATCGTGCCCTCCTGCAGCCGCTTGATGGCCGCATTGTATGCGCGGCGCGAGGCGTCCGCCGCCACCTGCTGCAGCCGCTCGCGCTCGCTGTTCTTCTGCACGGCGACCAGCGCGTTCTCGACGTCGGAGAAGGCGGTCAGGATCTGCTTGTGATAGAGCTGCAGCAGTTCAGCGTATTTGCCGCGTTGCAGATCGAGCTGCCCCTGCAGGTTTCGCCCGTCCGTGATCGGCTGCATGAGTTGCGCAGCATAGCTCCACGCCACCGCTTCCGGCCGCAGCAGGAATTTCAGAAGCTGCGCCTGCACGCCGTAGGAGCCCGTCAGCGTGATCGAGGGAAAAAAGGCCGCGCGGGCCTGCGCCACCGAAAGATCGGAGGAGGCGACCTTGGTCTCCGCCTCCGCGATGTCGGGGCGGCGCAGGAGCAGTTGCGACGGCAGGCCCGGCTGAACGCGCGGCGCGCGCAGGCGGGTCAGGCTGCCGCCCTTGATGTCGATGAGTTCCGGCGCCTGGCCGACCAGCACGGCGATCAGGTTTTTTGTCTGCGCCACAGTCTGCTCGAGCGTGGGGATGGTGGCGCGCTGCGTGGCGAGCACGCTCTCCTGCTGCGCGAGGTCGAGCTCCGACGCCGTGCCGACGGCGACCCGCGCCTTGATGGCGTTGAGAACGTCCGTGGCGGTCCGCACGTTGTCGCGCGCGATGCGCAGGCGATCCTGCGCGCCGAGCACGGCGAAATAGGAATTGACCAGCGAGGCGAGCGTCGCGATCTGCACGACGGCCTGGTCATAGCGGCTCGCTTCCGCCAGCAGGCGCGCGGCGCCGGAGGCGTCGTGGTTCTTGCCCCAGAAGTCGAGTTCGTAGCTGGCGTTCAAGCCAAGCACGTTCAGCGATCGGTACGAGCCGGCGAACCGCCGCACGCCGTCGTCCTGCTTCGGCGGCAATTGCGTCGCCGCGGTACCCGGCGAACGCGACCGCTGCGTCGAATCGTTCATCGTCACGAGCGGGAACAGCGGGGCCGACGCAATCTTGGCCTGCGCGTCGGCCTGGTCGATGCGCGCGACCGCCGCCGCTATGTCGAGATTGTCGGCCAGCGCCCGGTCGACCAGCACGGAGAGTTCGCGCGAACCGAACGTATCGGCCCAGCGATCGGGCACGGGATCGGCGGGCTTTTCGGCGGCGACGCGATATTTCGGCGGGTCGGGAATCGCGAAGGACGGCTTGTTCCAGTCGAGGTCGCAGCCGGACGCCACGAGGCCAGCCGACAGGCCAGCCGCCAGACGCAATGCGCGGGCTCTATGGGACAATCCTGGAAACGACAAAGATTCTTCCGCCACACCCGCAAGGCCACGCGTCAGCCTGCGCGGACCGCGGCAAAACGCACCGCAGACTTATCCGAATCCGCGGGCAGTGAATAGTTAAGGACAGTTAAGGGTTGAACTGTGGCCGGCCGCGACGTTTGTCCGCCTTGCCCCCGCCCTTTGTGAGGGGTTTGATCGCGGCGAGGCCTCTGATGGAACCTGCCCGCGACCCGATGGACCTGTGGCTCTGGCCGTTTCGCTTCGGGCTCGAGCTGATCGGCGGCGTCTCCCCGCCGCAGCGCATCGATTGGGCGAGCCCGAACGAGATCGTCGCCGATTTCACCACCATGCGGCTGCGCGCCTTTGTGGCGGAGGGCGGAGCGCCCGTCATCGTGGTCGCGCCCTATGCCGTCCACGATGCGGGACTGGCCGATCTTGCGCCCGGCCACAGCCTGATCGAGCGGCTGAGCGCCGAGGGTTTCGGGCCGATCCTGCTTACCGAATGGAAGTCGGCGACCGCCTCCACACGCGGCCTCGGCGTCGACGCCTATCTCGCGGACCTCAACGCGGCGGTCGATCTTGCGCCAAGCCCGCCGATCCTGGTCGGCCTCTGCCAGGGCGGCTGGCTGTCGCTCGTCTATGCCGCCGTATTCCCGGGCAAGGTCGCGAAACTGGTCGTCGCCGGATCGCCGGTGGACACATCCTCTCCCTCGCAGATTGCCGATTCCGCCCGCAACGTCGCGCCGCAAACGGTCGAGGATCTGATCGCGGCGGGCGGCGGCCTCGTCTCCGGCCGCGCGACGCTCGGCGTGTTCCGCGCCGTCGGCAACGCCGAAATCGACGCCTGCGACATCCTTCAGATCGAAACGGCGGGCGCGGCGAAGGCGGTCGAGCGATTTGTGGCCTGGGACGCGCGCACCGTCGATCTGCCCGGCCGTTATTACGCAGACGTGCTCAACTGGGTTTTCCGCGACAACAGGCTGGCGGGCGGCGATTTCCCGGTCTTCGGCCGCCCGACGCCGCTCTCGCGGGTCACCGCCCCGATCTTCGCGCTGGCGGGCGAGAAGGACGCCGTCGCCCCGCCGCCGCAGGTTTTCGGCGCGCTCGACCTCGTCGGTACGCCGGCGCCGGCGCGCGCGAAGAGGCTGGCCGAGTGCGGACATCTGTCCCTGTTCATGGGCGCGCGCACGCTGTCCCGGGAATGGGTGGAGATCGCCGGCTGGATGCGGGGATGACGGGCGTCTACGGCAGCCTGTGGAACCCCTGCTCCGCATAGATCAGCGGGCGGGCGTCGTGCGAGGCGGCGTCCATGACCTCGCCGATGACGATCGTGTGCGAGCCGTAGTCGTGGACATGGGCGAGCTTGCAGTCGAAATGGGCGACTGCGCCCTCGAGGGTCGGCCCGCCGGGCCCCTCCCCCCATTGCCCGAGCGAAAAGCGCCGCTCGTGCGGCGTCGCGGGCGACGCGAAGGCGGCGGCAAGTTCGCTCTGGTCCTCGGCGAGCACGTTCACCGCGAATACGTTGTTATGCACGATGCGCGCGAGCGTCGTGCTGTCCCGCCTGATGCACACCAGCACGGACGGCGGCTCGAGCGACAGCGAACAGAAACTGGATACGGTGATGCCGCCGCGCCCGGCCGGCCCGTGGGTCGTCACCACGGCGACGCCCGCCGCGGTCCGGCGCATGGCGGCGCGAAATCGGTCGACGAGCGTGGGCGATGTCATCTTCCGGTCGACGGCCAGCATCAATCCCTTCCGCGCCGCCGGCCCCCCGGCGTTCTGCCACTGTCGGACATATATGTTTCTCAGGCGTGAAGACGAGGCAAGCCTCACCCGCGCTCCAGTATGACATGGGCGACCGTTTTCGAGGGCACATAGCCCGTGCGGCGGTAGCCGAGCGCCGGCAGATCAAGCCCGGCGAGCAGCGGCTCGCCCTCCCCGAGCAGCACGGGCGTCTGGGCGAGATGCAGCCGGTCGATCAGCCCCGCGCGCAGGTATTGCCGGATGGTCGCCACCCCGCCGCCGATCCGCACGTCCTTCGAACCCGCCGCCGCCCTGGCCCGTTCGAGAGCGGCGTCGATCCCGTCGGTGACGAAATGGAAGGTCGTGCCGCCCTTCATTTCGACAGGGGCGCGCGGAAAATGGGTCAGCACGAACACCGGCGTGCGATACGGCGGCTCCTCGCCCCACCAGCCCTTCCAGCTTTCGTCCGGCCAGCGCCCGCGCACCGGCCCGAACATGTTGCGGCCCAGGATCCAGGCGCCGACGCCGGCGAAACCGTCGGCGGCGAAATCGTCGTCGACGCCCGTCTCGCCTTCGCCCGCGCCGTGCATCTTCTGGAACGTGCGCGTGGCGAACATCCAGTCGAACAGGGCGAGGCCGCCGACGCCGATGGGATTGTCGACGCTCTGGCCGAAGGCGGCGGAAAAGCCGTCGAACGAAACGGAAAAGCAGGCGACGCGCACGCTCGGCATAGGACCTCCCTCCGCGCGGCATTGGCGCCGCCGCGCGATCCGCGCATGCTGGGGTAAATAGGGAGGCATTCATGTCCGTCGATCTCGCCCGCGTCACAGCCGATCTCGAGCGCCTGCTGAAGCTGCGCTCCATCCCCTTCTGCATGAAGCTCTACGAGCGCCGCGCCGACATGGAGACGATCCCGCGCATCCGCAGGCCCAAGGCCGTGCACACGCTCGACCAGATCGTGGCGCAGGCCGCCCGCCTCGGCTGGACGGTCGGGATCACGGCCGACGACCTCGTCGGCGCCCAATGCCGCGCGGTCGTCGGGCTCGGCGGCGCCAAGACCGACGAATGGAAGTCGGGCAAGCACATGACCGGCGTCTGGTTTTCCACCCTCGACGACGCCTCCGCCCATCAGGCGGCGATGCATTGCGTGCCAGACGGGAAATACGACGCGCTGGTCGTCTCTCCGCTGGGCGCGGGTCGCGTCGAAAATCCCGACATTGCGCTGTTCTACGCGACCCCCGGCGCCATGATGTATTTCATCAACGGCCTGCAATGGGCGGGCTACAAGCGTTTCGACTGGAGCGTGGTGGGCGAGAGCGCCTGCGCCGACTCCTGGGGCCGCGCTTTGACGAAACGCGAGCCCTCGCTCTCCATCCCCTGTTTCGCGGAGCGCCGCTACGGCGGCGTGCTCGATGACGAAATGCTCATGGCGCTGCCGCCCGACATGCTCGCCAAGGCGGTGGCCGGCATGGAGGCTCTGGGAAAAAACGGCTTCCGCTATCCCTTCCCGCAGTATGGCGTGCAGCAGGACGTGCGCGACGGCATGGCGGCGTCGTATCCGGACCGGGCGAGAGGGTGAGGAATCGCGCCTAGGCGGCCATGCCGACAATCTCGTCCATGTGCGCCAAGAACGCCCGCAACGTGAACCGCCTGCTGCGCGCGACCGCGCGGCGCGACATGCGATTCAAATTGGGCGCCAGGCCGATGCGCGCCCGCCAATCGGGCCTGATGAGACGCCAACTCATCTGCTGCAATTCGTCAGGGGTCGACCACAGGAAGCCGTCGACGCCGTCCTGAATGATTTCTCGCGGCCCGCCGGCGCGCACGGCGAGCGGCGTCGCGCCTGCCGACATCGCTTCGACGATCGCCATGCCGAAATGCTCGCAGGCGGAGGGCGTCTCGTCCTCCACGACTTCGAACCCGGTCGCGTGCCAATAGAGGGCGGCGTCGCGATAACGCTGGCGCAAGGCGTCGAACTCGACGCCGGTCTCGATTCGCACCGGCTGGCCTTCCGCCCTGCGCCGCAGATCGGCGAGAAAGGCGCGATCCTGCTCCGCCTGCCCGCAATTGCCGATGAGATGGAGTTCCCAGCCCTCGAGGCCCGCGCGCCGCATGTCGAGAAAGGACTGCAGCAGAACGCCCTGATGCTTGTGGTGGGCGTTGCCGTCAGCAGCGAAGAACCGCCCGACATTGAGAATGATGTTCTGCTTGCGCGCCGGCGGTCCCATGTCCTGGCAGGCAGAGTAGACGACACGGGCGTCGACGCCCCATTTGCGCGCGATCCACGCGGCGGTGAACGCCGAATTGGCGGTAACGACCTGATAGCTGGACAGGTTCGGGCGCTCCCCTTCCGGAAACATGCACATGTAGACGCCGAACCGCGCGGGATTCCGCAGATCGCTGAGATGCGAATTGTTGATGAAGACGTCGAACCGCTCTTCCGGTTCGCCGCTGCGGCCCCAGCCGGGCGCGTCCAGCCAGCGCACGCCAACGGGATCGATAGCGAATATCCGCTGCAGAGTTTCGGCGGGCACCGCCGCTTCCGCGATGATGGTGACCTCGTGCCGCTGCGCCAGATGCGCCGCGAGCGCGAGACTGCGCCGCTCGCCCCCGCCGAGCGTGCGAAAATGCTGATTGTAGATCGCGATGCGCACGCGGCGTCACCAGCATAGGCCGCGATAAGCGGCGCAGGGCTCGATCGCAAGTTGCGGCTTGGGCGCCAGATCGACGACCAGTTTGCTTCCGGCTTCCTTGTTCAGGACGTCGAGGTCGCCCGGCGAAACATGACCGAGAACCAGAATTTCGCTGTTGTCCAGCGCCGAGAGCGCATCGTCGGTCATAAGGCCGGCAAGAAGCCGCTGTTCTGCGGCCAGACTGTCCGGCCGCGCCTTCCAGGCTCGCGAGACGAGCGGATCGACGATGGCGACCTTGCGGCCCTGTTCCACGAGGTCGAGCGCCAGCCTCGCGAAGGGCGAGTTGCGGACATCGTCCGTCCCGGGCTTGAACGCCAGCCCAAACAGGGCGACCGAACGGCCGGGCAACGCGGCGATCAACTCCAGCCCGCGGCGCGCAACGGCCTTGTTGCCGGCCGGGAGCCCGCCGAGAAATGGCGCAGCGACGCCGCAGCGCTCCGAGGCGTGGAGAAACGCGCCGATGTCCTTCGGCAAACACGACCCGCCGAAGGCAAAGCCCGGATCGAGATAATGCGCGGAAATGTTCAGCGTCGTATCGGCGCAAAAAATGCCAAACGCCGCACGCGCGTCGACGCCCATGGCTGCGAGCGCCGCGCCCGCTTCGTTGGCAAAGCCAATCTTTACCGCATGAAACACATTCGACAGGAGCTTGACCGCTTCGGCGGTGCGGTATGTGGTCGTTTGGATTGGCGCAGACGCCTTGTGGTAGAGCGCGCGCAGCATGGGCGCGCGCTCCCCGTCGCGCTCGCCGATCACGATCAGCGGCGGCGTCTCGAAATCCTGCAGGGCGCTTCCGGCCCTGAGAAATTCCGGATGGAAGTGATATTCGAGCCCGTCGCCGAGCCGTCGGCCGGACGCCTGCTCGAGCAAAGGAATGGCGACCTCTTCGGAGGAGCCGGGCGGCACAGTCGAGCGCAGAACGACGACATGCGGAACGCGCGTCGCGCGAATGGCCCGGCCAATATCCTCGAGCGCGGCCTGCACATCGTCGAGCGAGATCGAACCATCGACCTTGGCCGGCGTGCCGACGGCGACGATGGTCATCTGGGCGCCCTTCACAGCCGATGCGACGTCGTCCGGCGCGACGATGCGTCCAGCCGCAGCCAGGCGCGCGAACTCTTCTGCAAGGCCAATCTCGGCGACGGGCGGGCGCCCCGACGCGACAGCCGAGCGTCGAAAATCATCCCTGTCGAAAGCGAGCACGGCGTGTCCGCGACGAGCAAGCCCGACCGATGTGACAGCGCCGACATGGCCAAGCCCAACGACCGCGATCTTTTTTCCAGATTCCGACATTTCCTCAATACGTTTCCGACGGCGCCGTCCGCCGGGACCCTGGCTGAGCCTACGCCGCGGGGGTTCCCGGTGACAACGTGCAATTGCTGCGCTGCAAGTGCGACGGCCCTCCCGCGCTTCTCAAAAGCCACAGCTCGGCAAATTCCCGAATGTCGCCTTCAAATCGGCTCAATCCGACGATTCCTTTGCAGCGCGAATACGGGGGCCGACAGGATGACTTACGGGCTGAATAACGCCGCAACTCCGCTGTCCACGCGGCGCGGGACGGTCGTCGCCGCGCTGGCGGTCGCGATCGGTCTCGGCGCGCCGGCTGCCTGGATCGCCGGCAAGTCCGCTGGCGGGCTCGAGCCGAAGCACGCCGCGCGGCTGGAGGCCGGGCCGGTCGAGAAGCGCGAACTCGTCTTCTACCCCCGCGAGCGCGCGGCCGACGACAGCATCCGCAATTTCAAGCCGGGCAAGGCCTGGGTCGACGAGACGCCGCCTTCCTTCGAGCCGGCGCCGACGCCGGTCGCGCTGGACAAGGGGCCGACGATCGCCAAGGCGAAGCTCGCGGCCACGCCGCGTCCGCCCGTCCGCCCGACCACGCTCGCCAAGGTCGAGCCGGTGGAGTTTGGCCCGCGTTACGCCGACCTCCCGGCGGACCGGCGCGCCGAGTCGAGCAGCGGTTTCAGGATCTCCAATTTCGTGCCGACCGGCGCGGACGTCGTGAAACGCATCGGCGGACTTGGCGAAACCATGCGCGATTCGATCGGCTCGGTCGGTTCGTCGCTCGGCAAGCTGATGCGGATTTCGTCGCGCTGACCTGAGCGGCGGATTTAGCCGAGCAGGAAGCGCATCATGCCGCGGCGGGGGCGCGCGGCGGTGCGCAGTTCCTCGATCGTCGGCTTCTTGGCCAGATCCGGCGCCCGCGGTCGCACGCGGCCTTCATTCTCGTTCGGCGTTACGAAGCGGATGCCCATGTCGGCGCCCTTGCGCCACACCACTTCGCCGCGCGCCTCGTATTCGCCGAAGCGGATGACGAACTGCCGGGGAATGGCGGTTTCGGCGGCGACCATGAGCCGGGCGCCGTTGGGCGAAAGATCCCTGATCGAAACCTCGACCGAACGGCCGCCCGAATCGTACACGCGCGCGCGCGTCTGGGTCGGGGTTCTCACCCCCAACCGGCGCCCGTTCGTGTCGTTCTTGACCATTCGCGGTGCTCCGACGCGCTTTCGGAGAGCGAAATTAGTTGCCGGCGCTTAATATCTCGTGAAGTCGTCGCCCTCTCGTTTCCGCTTAAATGCCGCCTTTTCCGGGCTTAGCCGACAGGTTTGGCCATCGCGCGCGCCTTGAGATCGAAGGCTGCGTCGGCTGCCTCTTCCGGGCTCAACGCCGCGCCGGAGGCGATCAGGCGCCGCGCGATCATGTGGTCGGCGGCGCGATTGACCGATTCCACGACGCGCAGGCGCCCGCCCGAAAAGCCGAAGACCGAGAAGCTGCGGCTCGCCGTGTCGCCGCGCGTGACGAACTGGTCGCAACCCAGATTGAGCCCGGCGATCTGCAGCTTCAGGTCGCCCTGGTCGCTCCAGAACCACGGCAGCGCGTCGTAGCGCGCCTCCTTGCCCGTCAGCTTGCGCGCCACGACGCGCGCCTGATCCGAGGCGTTCTGCACGGATTCCAGCCGGAAGCGCCGGCCGGCGTAGACATTGGGATGGGCGCAGCAATCGCCGATGGCCGAGATATGCGGATCGGAGGTCGTCAGCGCCTCGTCGACGACGACTCCGTTGTCGACGGCAAGACCGGCGGCCGCCGCAAGGCGTTCGTCGGCGAGAATGCCGATCCCCACGAGCACGAGATCCGCCGGCGCGCGTCGGCCGTCGCTGAGATGGACGGCCGTCACGCGGCCGCCTTCGCCCTCGATCGAGGCGACGCCCGCGCCAAGATGCAGCTTCACGCCAAACCCGCGATGCGCCTCGGCGTAGAAATCGGAGATGGCCTGCGACACGGCGCGCCCCATTACCCGTGGCGCGACTTCCACGACCTGCACGTCCTTGCCCTTGGCCGCCGCCGTAGCGGCGAATTCGAGACCGATGAAGCCCGCGCCGATCACCACGACATGCGCCGCGATCTCGAGTTTCGCCTTCAGGCGCGCCGCGTCGTCCATATCGCGCAGCGGCAGTACGCCCTCGAGTTCGGCGCCGGCGAAACCCGCCGGCCGCGGCAGGGCGCCGACGGCAAGAATCAGATGGTCGTAGGCCAGCGACTCGCCCGACCCAAGCCGGACGATGCGCGCGGCGCGGTCGATCTCGCTGATCCGTTCGCCGAGCCTGAGGTCGATCTGCTTCTCCGTGTAGTAGGCCGGTCCGCGCAGGATCAGCGACTCGGCCGTCGCCTCGCCCTTGAGGAAGGCTTTGGACAGCGGCGGGCGCTGATAGGGCGCATGGGAATCGTCCGACACCAGCGTGATCGGACCCGCATAGCCCTCCTCGCGCAGCGAGGCGGCCGCCTGCACGCCGCCGTGTCCGGCCCCGACAATGACGATTCCCGCCGCTGCGCTCATGCGATCCTCCCGATCCCGCCGAAGTCCATGCCATGCCGCAGAGGGCGCCGTCGAGGCGGCGAAGCGCCGCCGTGCGGAGAATGGATGCGGCCGGCGCATTTTGGATCATGGGAGCCATGCCGCAGCGCTGTGGCGCGGGCCGGACGGACGCGCTAGGCAGGCGGGACCGTCCAACGCCGCGCCCATGCCGGACCCTTTCTGGATATTGCTCGCCGCCAAGATGACGACGACCGCGATCATCGTGGTCGCCGCATCGAAGGTCGTCGAACGCCTCGGCCCCTTCCTCGGCGCCATGGTGGCGACCCTGCCGATCTCCGCCGGCCCGTCCTACATTTTTCTCGCCGCCGAGCACGGCGCCGATTTCGTTCACCGCGCGGCGCTGACCAGCCTCGCCACCAACGCCGCGACGCTGGGTTTCGGCGCGCTCTACGCGCTGCTCGCCCGTTCCCGGCCCCTGTGGCTCGCGCTCGGCGTCTCCTTCGGCCTGTGGATTCTGGCGGCGCTCGCCATTGCCGAAGCTCGCTGGACATTTGCGACCGCGGCCGCCTTGAATGTCCTGGTATTTGTTCCTGCATACATCGCCACGCGCGGCTGTCGCGCGGTCGCCCCCGGCCGCCCGCCCCAGACGCGCTGGTGGGACATCCCCTTTCGCGCCGCGCTCGTCATGGCTCTGGTCGGCCTCACCGTCGTGGTTGGCCGGTTCCTGGGCGCCGCTGCGGCCGGCGTGGCCGCGCTCGTGCCGATCGTCATGGTCTCGCTCGCCGTCATCTTGCAGCCCCGCATCGGCGGGATAGGGGCGAGCGCGGTGATTGCGCACGCTCTGCCCGGGTTGGCGGGCTTCGGCGTCGCCGTCGCCGCCATGCATCTGGCGGTTCTGCCGCTCGGCGCGCCCCTCGCGCTCGCGCTGGCGCTGGGCGTCTGCGTCGCGTGGAACGCCGGCTTGGCCTTGGCGCGCCATGTGCCGGTCACGCGGGCCGCGCGGCGTTGACTTGGGACCGAGGCGACCCACCTCTCTGCTCTCGCAGGAGCGGGCTTGATGAACCCGACCGCACAGAATGACGAAGAGAAACTGACGCGCGCCGTCCTCGCCCGTATCGTCGAGGCGCCCGATCCGCGCGTTCGCGAAACGCTGCAGGCGCTCGTGCGTCATCTGCACGCCTTCGTGCGCGAGGTGCGCCCGACCGAGGCCGAATGGATGACGGCGATCGATTTCCTCACGCGCACCGGCCAGATGTGCGACGAAAGACGCCAGGAATTCATCCTGCTGTCCGACACGCTCGGCGTTTCCATGCTGGTCGACCAGATCAACCACGGCCGCGGCGGCGCGAGCACCGAGACGACCGTGCTGGGTCCCTTCTATGTCGCGAACCCGCCGCTCTGCGCCAATGGCGACGACATCGCGCGCGGCCTGCCGGGCGACGCGCTGTTCGTCGAAGGCCATGTGCGCGACAGCGGCGGCGCGCCGCTCGCGGATGCGATCGTCGACGTTTGGCAGTCGGACGATCAGGGCCGCTACGACCTGCAGTTCGACGACCCTGACGCGCTGTTCCTGCGCGGACGTTTCCGCACGGACGGCGAGGGCCGCTACGCCTTCTGGACGATCATGCCGCGGAGCTATCCGATCCCGACCGACGGCCCCGCCGGCGCGTTGCTCGGCGCGGCCGGCCGCCATCCCTTCCGGCCGGCGCATGTGCACTTCCGCATCGAGGCCGCAGGCTGCGAGCCGCTCGTCACCCATGTCTTCGTCGCCGGCGACGATTATCTCGGCTCCGACGTCGTGTTCGGCGTGAAGGAATCGCTGATCGCCGAATTCGAGCGGCGCGAGCGCACGCAACCGCTCGCCGGCGCCGCGATCGACCGGCCGCACCGCTATCTGCGCTACGACTTCACGCTGGCTGCCGCGAAGGACAGCGTCGAAGCTCCGGCCTGACGCGCGGTTGCGCCGAGCGCCTTCATTCGTATGCTGACGCGAGGCGCGCGGTTCGAGGCGCCGGGCAAGCGGAGGCGGCGATGGCGCAGGAAGCGACGACCGAAACAGCGGGCAAGCTCGTCATCCGCAACATCGGCCTCCTGCTGTCGGGGGCGCTCGAGCGTCCCATTCTCGACGCGGACGCGCTCGTGGCCATCGACGGGAAGATCGCGGCGATCGGCCGCCTGAAGGATCTCGATACGGAAGGCGCGCGCACCATCGTCGACGCCAATGGCGCGACTCTCGCGCCCGGTCTGATCGACAGCCACGTGCATCCCGTCGCCGGCGACTGGACGCCGCGCCAGAACCAGCTCAACTGGATCGATTCCTCGATGCACGGCGGCGTCACGACGATGATCTCGGCCGGCGAGGTGCACACGCCCGGTCGCGCGCGCGACATCGTCGGATTGAAGGCGATGGCCATCGCCGCGCAGCGCGCCTACACGAACTTTCGGCCGGGCGGCGTGAAGCTGCACGCCGGCGCGCCCGTGATCGAGCAGGGCATGGTCGAAAGCGATTTCGCCGAACTGGCGTCGGCGGGCGTGAAGCTGCTGGGCGAGATCGGTCTCGGCGGCGTCAAGGACGGACCGACCGGCCGAAAGATGGTCGAATGGGCGCGCAAGCACGGCATCCAGTCGACCATTCACACCGGCGGCCCGTCGATTCCGGGTTCCGGCCTCATCGACAAGGATATCGTTCTCGAATGCGACGCCGACATCGTCGGCCATATCAACGGCGGCCACACCGCCCTGCCCGACGACCAGATCCGCTGCATCTGCGAGGGTTGCAAGCGCGGGCTGGAGCTCGTTCACAACGGCAACGAGCGCTCGGCCCTCTTCACGCTGCGCACGGCGCGCGAGATGAACGAATTGTCGCGCGTCATTCTCGGCACGGACGGTCCCGCCGGCTCCGGCGTCCAGCCGCTCGGCATATTGCGCATGGTCTCGATGCTGTCCTCGCTCGGCGACGTTCCCGCCGAGATCGCCTTCTGCTTCGCCACGGGCAATACGGCGCGCATGCGCAATCTTGATTGCGGACTGATCGAAGCCGGACGCGCCGCCGATTTCGTTCTGATGGACAAGGCCCAGCACTCGCCGGCAGGCTCGCTGCTGGAGAGCGTGCGTCTCGGCGATCTGCCCGGCGTCGGCATGGTCATCATCGACGGGCTCGTGCGCAGCGGCAGGAGCCGCAACACGCCGCCGGCGACGCGCATTCCCGAGATCGTCGCAGGTTGAGGCGCTATCTGATCTTGGCGATCAGCGCGAGCAGCGTCTCGCGCTCCTGCTGGTCGAGCGGCGCGACCGTCTCCTCGGTGATCGCGCGCGCGATCGGAAGGGCGCGCGCGACGAAATCCCTGCCGCGTTCGGACAGGTCGATCGTCAGGCGGCGGCTGTCGGCCGGATCGGCGCTGGTCACGATCATGCCGCGCGCAAGCAGGCGATCGACAACGCCCTTGATCGTCGCCGCATCCATGGCGACATGACGTCCCAGAAGGTTTTGCGAACAGCCGCCGATCTCGTGAAGCTTGGCCAGGGTCGCCCATTGCGTCGGCGTCACCTCTTCCAGCATCATGCGCGCAAAAATCGCCGTGTGTCTCTGCTGCGCCTGACGCAACAAGAACCCGATCTGCTGGTCCAACTGATAGGGCCGCCGTGAAGTCCCGATCTCTGACTCCGACGCTTTCGCTGCAATCGTATCGCCCATCTTCCCGTCACGGCCTCGCCCGATATCTAGCGCACCATCTACCTTGGGTCGCTCCTTGACAAGGCGAGGGGCGCATTTGACTATTTGTGCACGAACGGTCGAGGCTGCGCAGTCAGACCTCGTGCGGAAGGCGGGTTGGCATGTTCCATCGACCGCAATCGACGGCCGAAGCGCTCGCGCTGCTTGCCTTGGACGGCGCAACGATCCTTGCTGGCGGCACGGACGTTTTTCCTGCGCTTGTCGATCGTCCGCCGCCGAAGCGACTTGTCGATATATCTCTCTTAAATGACCTTCGCGGCATCAGTCGCCAGGACAAGACCGTACGGATTGGCGCGGCGACGACATGGGCCGAGATTGCGCGCGCGGATTTGCCGCCATGCTTCGACATGTTGCGTCAGGCCGCGCTCGAAATCGGCGCCGTGCAGATCCAGAATCGCGGAACGATAGGCGGCAATCTGTGCAACGCGTCGCCGGCCGCCGACGGAGCGCCGCCGTTGCTCGCGCTCGACGCTCTCGTCGAACTTCTCTCGCCCCGAGGCCTGCGTAATTTGCCTCTGCAGGATTTCCTGATCGGCAACCGGCGCACGGCGCGCGCGGCGGACGAAATAATGACGGCGATCTTGGTTCCCGTAGAAGATGGCGCGTCGCGTTCCGTGTTTCTCAAGCTCGGCGCACGCAAGCATCTGGTCATTTCCATTGTGATGGTCGCAGCAATGCTGACCGTCGATCTGGACGGCGCGATCGAAAAGGCCCGTATCGCGATTGGATCGGCGTCCGCAGTTGCGCAACGGCTGCACGGCCTCGAGCAGCGGCTTGCAGGCCTGCCCGCCACCGCCGCAATTGTCGACAGCGTGGCGCCTGAGGACTTCCGAACTCTGTCTCCGATCGACGACGCGCGAGCGACCGCGAATTACCGGACGGAAGCCGCGTTTGAGCTCGTTCGCCGAGCGTTTGCCCATCTCACGCAGCCGCTCGATGGATAAGTCCGCGCGACAACTTCGATTTGTCGTCAATGGCGAACAGCGAACGGTCGCGGCGTCGGGTCTTGAGCGCCTGTCTTCGATCCTTCGGAACGAACTTGGACTCATCGGCACGAAGATCGGCTGTGAAGCCGGCGATTGCGGCGCCTGCACGGTTCTGATCGACGGCGAACCTGTCTGTGCGTGCCTCGTTGCCGCGGGGCAGGCCGACGGCGCTTCGATTGTGACCATCGAAGGCGTTGCGGGCGGCACGCGCTCCGGCCACCGCCTTATCGAGGCGTTCCACGAAGCAGGCGCAGCACAATGCGGAGCCTGCACGCCAGGCATGATCGTGTCGGCTGCGGCGCTGCTCGACGCCACGCCGCAGCCGAACGATGCGCAGATCGGGTCCGCGCTCGGGGGCGTTCTCTGTCGCTGCACGGGTTATCGGAAAATATTCGAGGCGGTGCATATCGCAGCAAGAGACGGCGATATCCGTTCATCAGGCTCCGCCGGGCTTGTCGGCGATCGTCTTGCCAGACTCGATGGCCGCGCGAAGATCACGGGCCGCGATCTGTTCGGAGCCGACGCCATTCCGCCGGATGCGCTATTCGTACGCGCCATTCGGTCGCCTCACCATCGGGCGCGCTTCTCATTTGGAGATCTGAAATCATATGCGGCATCGCAAGGCGTCGCTCGTATCTTGACCGCAAGCGACATTCCGGGCCGCAATCTTCATGGCGTCATCCCGGCATTCGCCGACCAGCCGGTGTTCGCCATCGACGAGATACGCTTCAAGGGCGAAGCCGTCGCCGCCGTCGTCGGGGCGCGCCATGCTGTCGAAGCGCTCGACCTGTCGACATTCCCGGTCGAGTGGGAACCATTGCCGCACGCGCTCACGATCGAGGAAGCGCTGTCGGAAAACGCGCCGCTGCTTCACGACGCGCGCCCGAACAACCTTCTGGTCAAAGGAAAAGTGCAAAAGGGAAATCCCGGCTCGCTCGAAACGCAGGGCGACCAGTTTGTCGAAGGCGTATTCGCGACCGGTTTCGTCGAACACGCCTATATAGAGCCCGAAGCGGGATATGCGCGTCGCACCGGAAACAGGATCGAGGTCGTCGCCTGCACGCAATCTCCCTACATGGACCGCGACGATGTCGCAGCAATACTCGGCATCCCCGCCGAAGATGTCAGGATAGTTCCGACCGCCGTAGGCGGCGGGTTCGGCTCCAAGCTCGACCTGTCTGTCCAGCCTTACATTGCCTTGGCCGCATGGCTTCTGAACAAGCCGGCGGCGATGGTCTATTCGAGGCCTGAATCCATTTCGACAACCACCAAGCGCCATCCATCCAGGATCAGATCGCGCATTTCGGCGACACGCGACGGCAAGCTTGCTTGCATCGATTTCGAGGCGGATTTCAATACAGGGGCCTACGCGAGCTGGGGGCCGACCGTAGCCAATCGAGTGCCGGTTCACGCATCTGGCCCGTATTTCGTACCGAACTACCGCGCTGTGGCCCGCGCGATTCATACGCATTGCGCGCCGTCCGGCGCTTTCAGGGGCTTCGGCGTTCCACAGATGGCGGTGGCGCAGGAACAATTGCTCGACGAATTGGCGGACCGCCTCGTAATCGATCCACTCGAGTTCCGCATTCTCAATGCGCTCGATGGCGGCGCGCCGACTTCTACGGGGCAGTTGCTGGGCGACGGCGCCGCCTTCAGGGAATGTCTCGAAGCGCTTCGCGAACCCTGGCGCGCCGCACGACGCGATGCTGACGAGTTCAATCTGCGCGCCACGGGCGCCCTGCGTCGGGGCGTGGGCATCGCCGGCATGTGGTATGGATGCGGCAACACGTCCCTGCCCAACCCATCGACCATTCGCATCGGGCTCAAACGGAACGGCCGTATCGCCCTGCATCAAGGCGCGGTCGACATCGGGCAAGGATCGAACACTGTCATCACGCAGATTGCCGCCACGGCGCTTGGCGTCGCCATCGAGCGGTTCGACCTTGTTTCCGGCGATACCGATCTGACCCCGGATTGCGGCAAGACCTCTGCATCGCGGCAGACATTCGTGACAGGGCGCGCCGCGGAAGCGGCTGCCCGGTCACTGCGCGCGCAGCTATTGCGCCTCGCCAACGTTTCCGACGACTCGCAGATTCGTCTCGACGCGGATCAGCTCTTGATCGTCGAGAACGGCCGGAGCCACAGGATAGATCTGTCCACCATGCCCACGGACGCATTGGGGTATGTCGTCGCCTCCGAGGAAACCTTCGACCCGCCCACAACGCCCCTCGACGAGAACGGCCAAGGCGCCCCCTATGCCGTGTACGGCTTTGGCGCGCACATGGCCGAAGTGGATGTCGATATCCGGCTCGGAACGGTGAAGGTACGCAAGGTGACCGCAGCTCACGACGTGGGCCGCGCAATCAATCCGACGCTCATTGAAGGACAGATCGAGGGCGGCGTGCTGCAGGGACTCGGTCTTGCCTTGATGGAAGAATTTCACCCCGGCCGAGGCGAGAATCTCCACGACTATCTCATTCCGACAATCGGCGACGCCCCAATCATCGAGACCATTCTGATTGAAACGCCGAACGACATCGGTCCCTTCGGCGCCAAGGGCGTCGGCGAGCAGGCGCTTATTCCGACGGCGCCGGCGATCTTCAATGCGATCCGGCATGCGACGGGCGTGGCGGTGCGGCGCGCGCCTGCGACGCCGGATCGTCTGCTGGCCGCGATCAAAACTCGCGCCGATCAATCTGAACGCGTTTAACGCAAGCCGTCGTCGCCCTTGATCTCGTCCTTCTTCAGGCCGCCGACTCTTGGAAGCGGACGCCCGGAATCGGTAACAGCAATCGCGACCATGATTTCGTTGGCCCGCGGCGCATCGACAATGCGAACTTCCATTCCGTCGAAATGGCTGCGCACGAAGGCGGCGTCCTTGTGCCCCAGTGGAATATCGAGGGCGACGCCTGGGCCTCCCCTCTTTTTCGAGGAAGGAATGAGAGCCGCTCCCTTTCCGAGAGCTTTCCGAACCGGCGCGCCCAATTTTGGATGCAATATAGCGGCCGCATGTTCGAGTTCGCCGTTCTCGCCGACGGCGGCCGCCTTGCCATAGCTCTCGACCCTTGCGCCTTCGATGCCGAGCGCGGCGACAGCACGCGCGGTCAGCAGCGCGCCCAGTGTCTCGCCTATGTCGAAAAGCTCCGTGAGGTCCTCGACATATCGACCTGCCGCAGGATTGGCGATAACCGCGATCGCCGCTGCGCGCCGGGTCGGCGGATCGACAGATCGCCCCATCTCGGACCGGGTTTCCTCGACGATGGTCACGAGTTTGCGGATGTCAGGCGCCATTGCGCTCCCTCCTCGCTTTTCCCGATGGTCCGGGGCCGTCCTGCAAGATGCGACGGCTCCGACTGTGACGCCGTCAGACCTCCGACGACACGTGTCGTCGCGCCAAGGCGCAAGGATGCGGCAAGCATGGCGCCGGCGCAGATCAGCCGCCGCGCCTCCTCCTCGCCGCGATCGAGGGCGCGCGATATGTCGCTTTCCGACAGATGTCCGACTTCTCTCGTCACCAGGCGGTCTTCGAGATCTGTCTGCGGGTCGATCTGGTTTGCCGGCAAGCGCACAATGCCCGCGTGACCTGGCAAATCGACGGCATTTGCGACGATCGTGGCGGCGGCGTCGGCGCTTGCGGCGTCGGCCGCCAGCACCGTGACCGCATCGGCAACGCCAAGCGAGAAACTGCGCCCTCGCCAGCCGCTCGTCGCCACGCCGCCGACGCCATGCCATGCTGTCAGCGTTGCGGCGCCGAAAATACTCGGGTTGTCGGGGTCGCTGACCAGTCCGACCTTCAAGGTCGCGCCGCCCGACAAATGCAGCGCAATATCGCCGCCATTGTTGACGTAGGCGCGTCGCAATGGCGCTGCCGACAACATCGCCGCAAGAACTTCATCGGCGACGGCGCCGGCCACCGCCGCCATGGGCGTAATAAATCGCTCGGCGCTCAAGGGGCGCGTCGCCCTCTCCATGCGTCGCGCGACAACGCCACGCGGAAAAGGCCGCCCGGCGTCAGACGGCGACCGCAGGTAGGAGAGCTCTGCGCATAATTCGTCGAGTATCGTCGCGAAGCGGGCGAACGCGGCGTCGAATGCAGATCTTCTGTGCCGGTCCTCGTCAACGAAAAGGATCAAATCGATCGGGCCGTCGTTGAGATGCAGGCGCCCGTCGCTCAGCACTGCCGCTTGCGCGCGCCGCTTCATCGAAACCTCGCGCCGAGGTGCAGCGGCCAGGGCAAGTCGGGATCAAAGGCTTCGCGAACCTTTCCGTTCTCGCGCACGATCTCGTCGACCGCGCGAACCTGATCAACATGGCCGCCCAAAGCCGCATAATCTTGCAACGACATCGTAAATTCGATGGGCGCGACGATCGCGGGCGTCGGGACATAGCCGAAGGAATTGGCCGGCAGCAGCGTGACATCGACCATGAATGTTATCCCGCCGCCCGGCCATACGTAGACCGGCGCCCCTCCCGCCGTGACTCTGGTGAGCGTTGATTTTACCGACTGCGTAAGACGAACGGGGTTTTCCGTGACGCCGGCGCGAAGCGACCCGCCCGCGCCGGCCATGAACAGGACCGTACACAAAGCGGGCTCGCAGTTTTCCTCGATGCGCGCGACCGATTCCTGCAATTCCTCGGGCAGGTCTCGCATTACAGGCCGAAGATCATTGTCGAGTTCGTAGTAGGCATGCTGCTCGCCGGTCGTCGACACCATCAGCATGCGCAGACCGGGCCGCGCGCCCTTCTTCTTGTCGAAACCAAGAACGATCTCGAGCGGATCGGAAATGTTCGCCCCGCCCCATCCGACGCCCGGCTCGGCAACGTGAAAATATCGTCCAGGCGTCGATTTTCGGCCTCTCAGCCGGATGCCGGTCGGCTCGACGCCAAGCAGTTTCCCGGCCTGATGTTCCGACAATACGCCGGTGATGTGATCGTCCACGACGACAACTTCGTCGACCTTGCCGAACCATTGTCGCGCAAACATTCCAATGGTTGCGGATCCGCACCCCACGCGCATCCGCTTTTCGGCAATGCCATTGACGATCGGCGCGGCTCCGGCTTGAACGATGACCGACGCGCCGCCGTCGATCGTCAACTCGACCGGGCGCCCATTGGCCAGGTCCAGAAGGGTGCTGCACGTAACGCGGCCCTCGTTCTTGCCGCCATGCGTCAGGTGGTTGACGCCGCCGAGCGAGAGCATCTGCGAACCATATTCCCCCGTCGTGACGTGCCCGACCGGTTCGCCCTCCGCGCGAACGATACTGCATTCGGCTCCAAGGTGACGGTCGGTGTCGATCTTCACCTTCAGGCCGCAATACGAATAGATGCCCTCGGTGACGACAGTGACGACATCGACGCCCTCCACGGACGACGAGACGATGAATGGCGCCGGCTTGTAGTCCGGATAGGTGGTTCCCGCGCCGACTGCGGTTACGAACGTCCCGGCGCTGTCCAGTATCTCTCCGTCCCAATCTGCGCCCGAGGCCAGAAACTTCTTGACGCGGCCGCCCCCCTCGATCGCCCGTTCAAGCAGAACATGCGGATCCGTCCGAACCAGAACCCCGTCATGATTGGCGTATCGGTCGCACGCCCCGGATGCGGAAGGCTTGATGATGCACATGACGGGGCAGGCGTCGCACCGCACTTTTCCATCGGCGAGCGCTGTCATTGCGCTTCCTTTCGTGGATCGGATCGCGATTTACAGGCGATCCAAAACCATTAGTATGCAAATACTCGACTTGTCGCTCACGGTCTGTCAAGCAAGCAAACACGAGGGCCACGGCGCCTCGAACACAGATGCGTCCCGAACTGCCGCTCTCGGCGAAGCCTGAGAGTTCGGCGGCGACGCCAACCAGATATCGTGAGCCGCGACGCATACGCTTTCGGCTCCCGGAAACAGGAGGCAGAAATGAAGGCCAAGCTGCTCGGTGCTGTCGTTGTCGCTGGCTGGCTGTCCGCCGTTTCGAGCGTTTCGGGACAAACGCCAATCCGCATCGGCGAGATCAACAGCTACAAGGCTCAGGCCGCGTTTCTCGAGCCCTATCGTCGCGGCATGGAACTGGCCGTCGAGCAGATCAATGCGGCCGGCGGCGTCGGCGGCCGCAAGATCGAGGTGATTACGCGCGACGACAACGCCAATCCGGGCGACGCCGTGCGCATGGCGGAGGAGCTCGTGTCGGCGGAGAAGGTCGATCTGCTCGCCGGCGGGTTTCTCTCCAACATCGGCGTCGCCTTGGGCGATTTCGCGAAACAGCGGAAGGTTCTCTACCTTGCCTCCGAACCGCTGACCGACAAGATCGTCTGGCAGGGCGGCAACCGCTACACGTTCCGTCTGCGCCCCTCGACCTACATGCAGTCCGCCATGCTCGTGCCGGAGGCCGCCAAGCTCGGAAAGAAGCGCTGGGCCTTCGTCTACCCGAACTACGAATACGGCCAGTCGGCCGTCGCAACGTTCAAGGCCTTGCTGAAGGCCGCGCAGCCCGACGTGGAATTCGTCAACGAGCAGCCGACCCCTCTCGGCAAGATCGACGCAGGCCCCGTCACCCAAGCGCTCGCCGATGCGAAGCCGGACGCAATATTCAATGTCCTGTTTGGCGCGGATCTCGCGAAATTCGTTCGCGAGGGTTCGCTGCGCGGGCTGTTCCAGTCCACGCCTGTCGTAAGCCTGTTGACCGGCGAACCGGAATATCTCGACCCACTCAAGGACGAAGCGCCGACAGGCTGGATTGTGACGGGCTATCCCTGGTACGCAATCGCGACCCCCGAGCACAAGGCGTTCCTCGACGCCTATATGAAGAAGTTCAACGACTACCCGCGCCTCGGCTCGGTCGTCGGGTATTCGACGATCAAGGCGATTGCCGCCGCGCTCGCCAAATCGGGCAGCGTCGATACGGACAAGTTGATCCAGGCCTTCTCCGGTCTCGAATTCGAGTCGCCGATTGGCAAGACGAGGTTCCGCCCCATCGATCACCAGTCGACCATGGGCGCCTATGTCGGCCGAACCGCCGTACGCGATGGAAAAGGCGTGATGGTCGATTTCGTCTACCGGGACGGCGCCGCATATCTGCCGAGCGACGAAGAGGTGAAGAAGCTTCGTCCCGCCGATTGAACCCGCTTTGTTTGCATCGAGCAGGATCGCGTCGACATGAGCTTGTCCGCTCTGTTCGTTCAGGCATTGAACGGGCTGGCGGCGGCCTCGACGCTGTTCCTGCTTGCTTCGGGTCTGTCGCTGATTTTCGGCGTCACCCGCATCGTAAATTTCGCGCACGGCTCCTTGTACATGCTTGGCGCGTATGTGGCGTGGTCGCTGACCTCGCGGCTGCAGGGCGCGTCCGGCTTCTGGCTCGCCGTATTCGCGAGCGCCGTGGCGATCGGCGTCGTCGGAATGCTGATCGAGCTTGCGATCATGCGGCGCATTTATCGCGCCCCTGAACTTTTCCAGCTTCTCGCGACATTCGCGCTCACCTTGATCATAAAGGACGTCACGCTCGCCGTCTGGGGCGCTGAAGATCTGTTGGGACCGCGAGCGCCTGGACTGTCGGGAGCGATATCAATCCTGGATCGCCGCATCCCGCAATACGACCTGGCGCTGATCGCGTCCGGCCCTCTGGTGCTCCTCGGACTGCAGCTTCTTCTGACAAGGACGCGGTGGGGCATTCTGGTGCGCGCGGCGACACAGGATCGCGAGATGGTCGCTGCGCTGGGCGTGAATCAGACGATCCTGTTCACAAGCGTATTTGCGCTCGGGGCGGGCCTGGCGGGATTGGGCGGCGCCCTTCAAATCCCGCGCGAACCCGCAAGCCTCTCGATGGATTTGGCGGCGATCGGCGACGCCTTCGTCGTCGTCGTTGTCGGCGGCATGGGGTCCATCCCCGGCGCCTTCGTCGCCTCCCTGTTGATTGCCGAAGTGAAAGCCCTGTGCATTGCGCTGGGCGAGTGGCAGACGCCATTCGGCTTCGCCATCGCATTTCCGAAGTTCACGCTTGTCGCGGAATTTGCGGTCATGGCGATCGTGTTGATCCTGCGGCCATGGGGGCTGCTCGGTCGGCCGGACGTTTCCGTCAGGGCCGAGGAGAAAAGCGTTTCGTCGCTGGCGCCGCCTCCGCGCCGGACGATTTGGGTCGCCGCGGCCTTGGCGCTGTGCCTGCTCGCCACGCCAATTCTTGTCGACAGCAGATCCTACCTTCTGGTCTTCGGCATCGACGTATTCATCGCAATTCTCTTTGCCGCCTCGCTGCATTTTCTCATGGGGCCCGGCGGCATGAATTCCTTCGGCCACGCCGCCTATTTCGGGCTGGGCGCATATGTTGCGGCCTTGTTCGTCAAGGCGCTGAACTGGCCGATGTGGGCGGCGCTCGTCGCATCGCCCGTCGGCGGCCTGCTGGGAGCTCTGGTTTTCGGCTGGTTCTGCGTCAGGCTGTCCGGCGTCTATCTGGCGATGCTCACGCTGGCTTTCAGCCAGATCGTTTGGTCGGTCGTCTATCAGTGGGATGCGCTGACCGGAGGCAGCAACGGCATCGTCGGCGTCTGGCCGTCGGCGTGGCTTGCGTCAAAGTCGGCGTACTATTGCCTCGTGCTGCTGTCGTCCGGCGCAGCAATGCTCGTTCTCTGGCGCATGATCCTCGCGCCTTTTGGTTATGCATTGCGTGCGGCGCGCGACTCCGTTCTTCGCAGCGAATCCATCGGCCTCGATGTGCGCAAGATACAATGGCTGGCCTTTACGATAGCCGGCTCTTTCGCAGGTCTGGCGGGCGGGCTGTTCGCCTTCTCGAAAGGGAGCATTTCTCCTGAAACGCTTGGCGTCGGCCGATCGATAGACGGTTTGGTGATGGTTCTCCTGGGAGGGCTCGATACCGTATCGGGACCGATCGTCGGCGGCGCCGTCTACCTCTTTCTTCAAGATCAGATCGCGCGCAACATCGAGTACTGGCGGGCCGTCCTGGGCCTGTTCATCCTTGCTTTGGTGTTGCTCTTTCCCGCCGGAATCGTCGGCGCCGTCAGATCATGGACGATGCGCCGATGACCTTGCTTGAAGTCGAAGGCCTGTCGAAGAGCTTCGGCGGCGTGCATGCCGTGGCGGACGTCAGTTTCTCGCTCGATGCAGGCGAGATGCTCGCTATCATCGGCCCCAACGGCGCCGGGAAATCGACATGCTTCAATATGATCAATGGCCAATTGCGGCCAGATGCGGGACGCATCGTATTTGCAGGCGCCGACCTCACCGGTCGGGCGCCTCATGAGATCTGGCGCATGGGCGTCGGACGAACCTTTCAGGTCGCCGCAATATTTTCGTCCATGAGCGTTCTTGAGAACGTTCAGCTCGCGGCGCTTTCCCACAAGCGCGAAATCTATCGTTTCTGGCGACCGGTCGATCGTTATCCGAGCGAAAGAGCCCGCGACCTCCTCGCTCAAGTCGGAATGTCGGACCAAGCGGATCGCCCCTGCGGCGATTTGGCGTATGGAGACGTCAAACGAGTCGAATTGGCGATTGCGCTCGCAAACCAGCCGAAATTGCTGCTGATGGACGAACCGACTGCAGGCATGGCTCCGAAGGAGCGTATCGCAATGATGAGCCTGACCCGGGACCTCGCCCGTCGTCAGTCAATCGGCGTCCTGTTTACCGAGCACTCGATGGACGCCGTCTTCGGCTTCTCGGATCGGCTTATGGTGCTGGCTCGCGGCAAGCTCATCGCACAGGGCCGGCCGGATGAAGTTCGAAACGACCCGGCAGCGCGCAGGGCGTATTTCGGTTCCGGCGACATATCGCACGGGAGCCGCAGATGAGTACAACGCTTCTGCGGGTGCGCGGGCTCGACGCATATTACGGCGCGGCCCAGATCCTGTTCTCCGTCGATCTCGAGTTGGCCGCAGGGGAAGTCGTCGCATTGATGGGCCGCAACGGGGCGGGCAAGACGACGACGATCGAGACGATCATGGGCCTCGTCTCCCGGCGGTCCGGCTCAATTCTCTTCAAGGACCGGGAACTAATCCGACTCAAGTCTCACGAGATAGCGCGGCTCGGTCTCGGCTTCGTCCCCGAGGACAGGCGCATCTTTTCAGATTTGACCGTCCTTGAAAATCTCGAGGTGGGACGGCAGTCGTCTCGAGATGGCGCGAACCACGGTTCGGGCCGAAACTGGACTCCGGATCGCCTCTTTCAACTTTTTCCCAATCTGGCCGAAGCCCGCAACAGGCCCGCGGGCCGCATGTCGGGAGGGGAGCAGCAAATGCTCACCGTCGCGCGCACATTGATGGGCAATCCGCAGGCAATACTTCTGGACGAGCCCTCGGAAGGAATTGCGCCGATCATTGTCGAACAGATGATCGGAATGGTCCACGAGTTGAAACGCTCCGACGTCTCTGTCCTGATATCGGAACAAAACATCGACTTTGCCGCCGCGGTCGCCGATCGCGCCTATGTCATAGAGCATGGCCAGATCAAGTTCTCGGCGACGATGAAGGATCTCGTGGGCAACGAGCAGGTTCGTCGGGCTCATCTCGAGCTGTGATCAATTGGCCTTTTCGGGGACGATGACCGCAGTCCATCGCCCGCGAACCAATCGAATTTCCTGCAATCGGCCGAGTCCCTTGGCGACGTCGCCCGGTCGCAATTCAGCTCGCCCTGACGGCCCCCTAACCAGCACGCGATCCTTGAGGACTCTCTGCACCTCGAGCCGTCCGGTCGCGTCGCCCCTGATGGTCGCGGTCGGAAGGTAATCAATCGGCGCAGGCGAATGGCTCTCCGGCAATGTCTGCGCTTCCGACACGAGGATGGCGCCCGACTCCGGCTGCTCTCCGCGCAAATTCGCCGGCCTCGCAAAGATTGCGAGATGCTCGGCGCCGCCGATTTTCGGAACGCCGTCGTTTCGCTCGATGGCAAGATAGGCAAAGCCGGTTGCAAGCGCAGCCAATCCAATTCCGGCAAGGGTCATTCCCTGTTCGGCGGTGAACGTTGGCTTCGCAGGCATGCGGACTTCTCATTTCGAAGGGGCTGCGATACGGCCGTAGACCTGTTCACTGAACGTATATACTTGCGCACCCATGAAGGAGCCGCCGATCATCATTGCGACAAATACGGCGATGATTTTCGGAACAAACGTCAGCGTCGCTTCCTGGATTTGCGTCAGCGCCTGAAACAGCGCCACGATGACCCCGATCACGATTGCGGATCCGACAGCAGGCGCCGAACAAAGGATTACGGTCGCCAACGCCATGCGCATCAGGTCGAGCGCGTCGACTTCGTTCACTTCGAAATCGTGACGTCGGAAGTGATCGGAAGCTTGGCTCCGTTGTCCAGCGTCGCGACAAGCCCGTCGTTGCCGAGGGAGACCGCGACGACAACGCCCGAGATAGACCCGTCAGGTGACGAGAGCGACCGACCAATCAACGCCTCGGCGTCCGACAAAGCCGTGTTTCGCAATATCGCATCAAGTTTGGCGTTCGCCTGCACCGCCTGCTCGACGCTCGAGAACGTCGCCAATTGCGACACCCATTGCGTCGAGTCCGTCGGGCTGGTCGGATCCTGATTCCGCATTTGCGCCATTAACAACTGCAGGAAATCTCCGTAGCCGAGCGTCGTGGCGCCGCCCGTTGCGGCCGCACGCTGCGTGGCGCCGGACGCCGCGGCAGCCGCCAGGGAATTCAATTGCATGCGGAAGCGCCCTCCATATTTGCGTCTTCTACGTCGGGCTGACCCGCCGCTTCTTCCGCCCGATAAATTTCCCGAATTTCACGCAACGCCTCAAAGCGGCGATCGGATCGCAAGAGATCGGCTACACATACGAGACGCATACGCACCGACGATTGTTTCTCAACACGGATTATCGCCTCAAGCATGCGCCACACTGACGCCATCAATTCCTTCGCCGCAGACGGCTCCATGAGCATCGTCTGGATCGCGAAATAGATCTGCCGCAACGGCGTCGTCGCTTCTCCTGCCTGCATGACATGAGCTTCGAGAAGGAATGTGACGTCGTTTAGCAGTTGGAGCGATACACGGCGGTCCACGCTGAACACCGCTCCGTTCATGTAGATCTTTTCGCCGGCGCGCAGAGAGATCTTCATCGCTTCGCTCTCAGGCCATCACGAATTGCGATATTTACATCGATCATGGAGTCGAGATCGAAATCCTCGGAATTCCTGAGAGCCGCGGACCGGGAAAACATCCAGCAGCCGATTGATACTATATTGCTTCGTAAATCGGTCGGGAGCGCGTTATGCGGATTGGAAACATCGCTGATAAACACCGACCATAGCGCTTCCACCGCGTCGAGCGCCTCCGTGAGAGAGGCGCCCTCCCGAGCCGCTCTCAATTTGGCGATAACGACCTCGAGCGCAGAATATTCCGCGCGCCTTGCTCGCGTCTGGTCGTCAGCCAACGCCTCGACATAATAGCGCTGATGCATGGTCGTGCTCAGATGTAGTTGACAAGACTGAGATGCGCCAGTTTCGCCGTGACTTGGTAGCTGGCTTGCAACTGGTCGCTCAAAGTGGAAATGCGGGCCGCAACTTCCGCGGGATCGACGGATTCCAGATCGTTTAGCCGCGTCGTCAGTTGGACTTGTTGCAGCGACAGATCCTGACTCGCAGCCTCGATCCTGTTCTGGCCGATCCCGACCTGGGCTGTCAGCGCAGAAAACGCGCCAAGCGCATTTCCGAGGATCGTCGAGGCCTGATCGATGACGACGCGCTGGGCGTCGGCATTCAAGGTTGGAAGCCCCAGTCCCGCAACCATCGTCAGTGACTTGACGACTTCGCGCAGGGCCACGGAATTGCCGGCGGCCGGATACCGCAGCGACGCATTTTCGGAAACTCGGACCTCGGCGCCAATGTCGGATGCGCGGGACCAATATTCCTTCCACTGATCCGGCTCAAACATTTGGGCAAAGGTTGTCTCGAGGAACGACTGCATCTCGGAAGCGGCGATTGCCGCATTCCCCTGATCGCCCGGCTGGCCGCCAAGTCCGCCATGAAACACTTGAATCAGGCGCCCGGACGGGCCGCTCGCAGAACCAGGGAGATAGTCGTTCAAGGGCTTGGCCCCGTCATTGAGCCCCGCGAACAAATAGACGCCGTCAAATGCCGTATTGGCGATTGCGATCGTCTGGCTCAACGCAGATGCGCCCGCCTCCTGTAGCGTCTTTGCATCGGTTGTTCCGGAGCCCGCATCAAGGAGCCTCTGCTGCATCGATTGCGCAATGCCCATAATTGATTCAAGCGCGGCCCCGGACGCCGACAAACGCGCGGTTGCGATCTTGTTTCCGTCGATGATTGCCTGACCATCTGAAATACGGCCCTGGATCGACGACACAGCGATCGCCCGCGCGCCGATGCTGCGCCCAATGTCGTAATGCCGTCCACTTGCCAGTTCTTGTTGCGCGCGGACGAGTTCGGCCTGTAGCCGAACGGTCGACGCCCGAGCGATCGGGCCTGTTTGCGCGAGAGAAGAGATCATTGCCGTCAGCCGGTTCAAATAGCGTTGAACAATGCCGCGTACATGCCATCGATGGTCGCCATCATTTTGGCCGCGGCTTGATACGAGTTTTCGAGATCGAGCATTTTCGACATCTGGTCATCAATATTGACGCCGATTGCATTCGATAATGCGGCTGTCGCCTGTGTCAGAATCGCATTCGAATTCGTCGATTGCTCGTCCGCCTGCTGCCGAACGCCTTGCAGCCAAGCCTGCGATTGCAACGCGACGTCGCTCACGCTCGCCCGATTGGGCAGGTAGGGAGCGTTCGTTTCCCTCGGCGCGCCGAGAGCGTCAACGAGTTCGTAGAGGCGCGAGGAGAATGAAACAGATCCGGTGACATTGCTGACGTAGTCGGGGCCGCCAATTCCGCCGTCGCGCAAGAGCGTCGGATCCTGCTCCACAGCCGGATCGACACGGATGCTGGAGGCGACGCCCGCCAGGCCGGATGCAGGCGTCGCGGGCGCGCCCGACCACGTGAAAAGGCCCGTTCGGTTCGCTGATTGGGACGGCGCTTGCGGCGCTTGCGACGACGCCGAAATCAGACCGACCGCCATTTCGTCGATTTGAGATTGGTATGCGACGGAAATGCTGTCGCGAAACTGCGAGAGCCCCGCGAGCGAGCCGGCGCGAAGCGGCATTGGAGCCGCCGGACCTGTTACGGCTACGCCATCGATATAGACCGAATGCCCCGCGATCGAGGCCGAATAGGTGTCGGTCGCCTCCATCGAGACGGTCCGCGCGGTCCTTTGGAACAGAGCCACGCCGGAGTCCGTATAGATCGAAATATCGCCATTGGGGCCTGTCACGGTCGAAATGCCTATTTCTTTCGACAGGTCCGACAGGATTGCGTCTCGACGATCCAGCGCGTCCGCGTCATCGCCGCCTTTGAATTGCCCGGACACAATCGTTGCGTTGACCGTTTCGAAATCCCGGAGAAGGGAATTGATGGTCGCGACCGACGCCGCCATGTCCAGGTCGGCTTGGGACCTCGCACTCTGTATGGTCCTCGTGGCCTCGTTCAGGCAATTCGCCAGGGAGCTCGCCGTATTGACCGCGGCCGCCAGACTGGCCTGATCCTGCGGCGATGCCGCCGCCTTCAGCAAATCCGATTTCAGCTTTGCGATACGCGAAGCGGGAGATATTTCGTCGGCGGGGTCGCCTACGATCTGCTGGAGAGCCTCAAGCGACTTTGCAATTTCGTCGTTGCGCTGAACGATCGATCGCGCATCGAGCGCCGCGTTTTGCAGCGACGAGTCGGTCGCGCGCATGATGCGCGCGGCGGACGACTGGCCCGCTTGCCCGGTTTCGACGAGGACGATTCTCCTAGCGTATCCCGATGTGTCGGCCCCTGAAACATTTCGCGATACGGTCGCCGTTTGGTACGCATTGGCGGCCAGGGCGGATTGCGCCGAGCGGAACGCGGCCTGAAGGCTCATATTGGCGTCTCCCGAGACTCGAAGTCTCCTAGACCTTCAGATTGACGAGAACGTCCGCCATGTCCGTTGCAACCTGAAACGCCTTGGAGTCGGCGGAATAGGCTCGCTGCGTCTCGATCATGTTGGTGAGCTCGGACGCTATGTCGACGGTGGAGCTTTCAAGTGCGGATGAAACTAATGAGCCGAAGGCGCCGAGACCGGCAGAGCCGACTACGACATCTCCGGAACGGGACGTCACGTCATAGACATTTCCCGACAGCGGCAGCATGTTGTCCGGACTTGGAACCGTCGCCAATCGGATTTCGCCCTGCTTTGCCCTCGCTCCGCTTTGATAGACTGCGTATACAGCGCCATCCGTGTCGATTGAAATATGACTGAACGGAGTTGGCGCATTTCCATCGACCGATACGCTGTTGACGGAATATGGCGCCCCAAGCTGCGTCATCGCACTGACGTCCAGTTTCAAATTCTGGCCATTCGGAACGGCAATATCGAGTTCGCGCGGCGTAGTGATAGTCCCGCGCGTCCCGTCGAACTGAAGAGCTGTCGTGGTCAAGGGGCCCGACGAATATGGGAATCCGCCGCCGGCGCCGGCCGCAGCCTGGTCGAAAATTGCGGCTTCCCAGGCATTGGGGCCAGTCTTTGTCAGATACACATCCAACGTCACTTTGGCGCCGAGATTGTCATAAACGACAAGCGACGACTTGGACGTCCATTTCGCCCCCGCGGAATTCCCGGAAGGCAGGTCGGCGGCCGCCACTGCGTCGGCGCCCGCTGCGAGGTTTGCCGAAAAGACGCCCTTGGTCGTTGGCGACGCCATCAGGCCGACGGAATTCACCTTCAATTCCGACAGGCCCGAAAAGCCCACAGCGTCGCTTGAATCAGCGGACACGCCCATCAGGCGAAAGCCCCCGGCATTGATCAGGTTGCCGTTGGGGTCGAGCCGAAAAGACCCTTCGCGCGTCAAGTGCGGCCTGCCATTGGCGTCCGTGACGACAAAGAATCCGCCGCCCTGAATGGCCAGGTCCGTTGCGCTCGAAGTGCCGACCAGCGCGCCTTGCTGGCTGATGCCGTAGCGCACCCGCGTATCGATCGCGCCCGATCCATACTGCATGAGCCCTTCGGTGATGAGCATCGTCTTGAATTGCGCCGAAGCCGCCTTGTACCCGATCGTGTCGGCATTCGCGATATTGTCGGAAAGCGTCGACAGCCGGGTCGATTGCGCGTTCATGCCCGAAACGCTTGTCCGCATTGCTCCAAATATTGACATTGGCTTCTCCAGCTTGCTGTCCTGTTCAAACGCAGACAATGTTCGAATGGTCCGGCGCCGCGGATCCGGCGGGGCGGCGTCCAACCAATCGCTCCTGATATTGGATCGCGGCCGGAGCGCTCTTTTCAGTCAGGCAGTAGCCAAGAAAGCGCTTGGAATCGATCGGATCGTAGCCAATGCGTTCGCGCAGTTTCTTGCGCAGTTTGCTCACATGGCTTTCAATCACGTTCTCCTCGACATCCTCGTCAAACAGACCGTAGATCGAGTGAAAGATCTGCGCTTTGGTGACACGCCGACCTCGATGTGACGCGAGAAATTCAAGAATTCGACGCTCGCGACGCGGAAGCGGAAAAATGTCGCCGCCTACCTCGGGGTCGCGTCCGTCGAAGAAGACCCGAATCTGCCCCGCAATTGCCGACTCGGCGCGCGGTTCGGACCGTCGATGGATCGCTCTGACTCTTGCGAGTATCTCTCGCACATGCACTGGCTTCCGGACCACGTCGTCGACTCCGCACGCGAATAGGTCCAGTGTCTTTTCAAGCGTGCTGTGATCGCTCAGCGCGACTGTCGGCGCACGGCAGCGGCTGCGTATCGAGCGCACCAATCGCGCTCTCTCGACCGTGTCGCCGATCAGATAACATTCGACGCCCGACAGCTCGGCCTTTGTCGCCCCTGCCAGCCACGCCTCGAATTCGATCGGCCCGAATCCGACGAGAACAATTCCCTCGCGCTCAAATTGGATCCTGAACGCAGACGCCACCTGCTCCCTTGCTTCCACAAAAATGATCATCACAAACCTCTCGGCTCGCCCTTCAAATTGAGACATCAGGACCTTTTGCCGAAATAATTTTTTATACAGATTGGTTAACAAATCGTTAATTTTGACACTATTACTATAATATTACGCTGCGTAAGCGGATTACGCAAGGTAATATACCGACGTTATACAATATATTATTAGTATTTTGTTCCGTGATCTCGCTTACAGGACGCGCGAGGCCCCCGCGACGAAGGCGGCCTGAGAAGGCGTATCTAACAGCCGGTTGCGTTCGTTGCCGGAACGGGGTCGGCCGGGCGCACGATCGCGCCCAGTTGTCTCCTCGCCTGTGAAATTCGATCCGTGCGACGCCCAACCGCCGCCACCCTCGCTCTGAAGCGAACTGCGCGTTTTTACCTCCTCGCCAGACCTTACCGAGACCACCGTATTGAGGCCGGTGGACGACTGGATGCTGCTTTCCAGGAGCGACTGGTCGCGCTCAATCGAGTGAGCGACGCTTGACGAAGCGATAATCCCTATATGGGCGTCCTCGCCCCGGATGGTTATTTGCACGCCGACGTCGCCATTTTCTTCGCAACGGACAACGACGCTCAGGCGGTCCGTCGAAAGCCCGCCTCTCCGTTCCGGCCGCAGAAATTCAACCGGCGGCAAACGATGCTCGATCTCCTGCAAGCCGCCGCTCGTCGACCGCTCCTCGACGGACGTCAGATGTCCTTCCAGCAGAGCAGGAGACGCTCCCGACGTCGCCCCGAACTCCGTCGTCAGATTTCTGTCTATCGCAGACGCACGGCCCGGCCATGAGTCGACCAACCGGTCGATTGTACTGGCCGCGTTAACGCCGCCTGCATGTCCCGCAATCCTCTCGGGCCCATCCTTGGTTTCGATTCCGTTCCGCCTGTCAGATCGAGGGGGCTCGACGTCACACGCCGAGCTCGAACATTCAGCGCTCCCGGACGGCGACGGCTTGCCATGCGTCTCCACCCTGGACTGACGCCCTCCAGAAACCATCGCCATCGCCGCACCATCGTGTATGCGCGACAGGATCGGACTCTGTATTTCGGCGGCCCTGTCTTCGCATGGCGGGAATGGACTGGTTTCGTCGGCGCTCACCGTCGCCGTCCCCCACGACATCGTGCGGAAATCCGGTTTCTTCGAACCGACGAGAACCTTGTCCGATGGTCGGCATCTGTCGATACCATCCAGATCGCCGCCATGCGCGACGCCGTCTTTCACACGCGCGGGTCCGCCAAAGCGAACGGGCGACGGCGGCTCTCCGTCGAACATTCCATAAGCGGCGTCCGGCTCATGCGCCGCTCCAACGCCCTTGGCGCGATGCCTTGTTCGCGTATTGCAGCCCACACCGTCGATCGGCGACGCCATGCGCATTAGCGAGTTCCCGCAAGAAGCTGTTCTGCTTCGACGACCGACCCTTTGATGCGCCTCATCGTTTCAGTATCGTGGCGCTCGGCTCCGCTCGGTTCCGCCACCTTGACCGTCTCGACGTGAGCCCTCAGGAGCTTCGCGCATTCCAGCAACAAGCGATCGTCATCGCCCAGCCGCGATGCGGGCCACTGCGGCAATGTCATGTCGTCTCTCGCCTTGCCGGGGTCGCCTGTCTCGTCGATCTGTCGATAAAGAGCGCATCTTTCCTCTACTCCGGCGCCTGCCGGCAGATCTGTGCAGCCGATCTGCAATGCTTGTCGCGCCGCCGCGCGATGTCCGCGCATCAGGGAAACGCGCGCCATGCGCAATGCAAGCCGACTTCGAGTCGCAATCGGCGCCTCCTCGATAATGCGGGCGGCCTTTGTGCGCGACTCGGACGATTTCGACGTCCACCCCTGCTCGCTCAGAACCTCAAGCCGCTGAAAAAAATTCTCGACATATGCGGAGCGACCGAACCTCGAAAAATAGCGGCCGACGATCCGTCGAATAGTGTCGAAGTCCGTTTCGCCGTCCAGAATGAATAATTCTTGCCGCAAAGCCGCCTCTTCGATCAGCCCCCCGGGAGCCAGAATCCGCGCAGCCGCCAATTTCTCGCTCGCGACCTTTCTGTCATGCTCCATCGCCAGCTTTGCCTGAACTAGGGCCAACGCCCCCGCAGCCTCGGGCGATACCGCTCGCAGATCTGCAGCCTCGAGCTTTCTTGCAGCCTGCGGACTTTCCTCATCTGCGTATACCAGCGCATTTTGAACCAATGACATGTCCGCGGCGTCGCGAGGCATAAGGGCGACTGCCTTGCGCGCAAACGCCGGATCGCCTCCCGTCAGCAGGAATGATGCAAGCGCTGGAACGTTGCGGCGTTCTCCCCAGCCGGGCGCGGGACCGCGCAGCGACGCCTCGAGCCGGGCGTCGATTTCCTCGCGACGACCTTGTCTAGCCACAACTCCAAAGGCGCTATCGTCCTGGAAATCCTGAAACTCTCGAAGCAACGACGTTGGAAGCACATCGCATTTCGAGACGGTGGATGTCGCCACGAAAAGGACGAGAGAACCTGCGATTCCAGCTATGCCAAGGGACCTCATTCGGAGCGCCAGCGCACCAGTATTTCGATGCGCCTGTTTTCCGCCGCCTGTGGCGCCGTCCGGTTCTTGAGCGTTCGGTCCGCATGACCTTCGATGCGTTCGATCCGCCGTTCGTCCAGTCCGCCCTTTACAAGGCCAAACAACGCGCTTTGCGCGCGCGCAAACGAGAGACGCCAGTTCTCGAAGCCGTCGCCCCGGCGATACTGCCTCGCGTCCGTGTGCCCACGGACGACAATCGCGCCGGGACGCTCCTTCAGTACTCTCGCGATCGCTGCGAGAACGCGCAACTGGCGTTGCTCCGGTTCTGACGATCCAATCCCGAAAGTACCTACGTCGGTTTTGTCGGTGAGGCTGATCAATGTTCCTTCCGCCGCCTCGCTTACATCGAGCGAACCCTTCAGATCGTTGGCGTGGCCACTATCGAGCCTTGCTTCAACCGCCGACTGAATCGCCTGAGCCACACCAGACGATCTCCGATCCTCGGTATTGTTCGATCTATTGGCCACGCCCTTTGACGGCGCGCTCTTGCCCATCGCAAACGGATCGTGGAAGTCATCGCGCGATATCTCGCCATTTGCCCCCTTTCGCGCCTCCGTCGCAGTCCGGCCGTTGCGTTCAGGATTTCTTGCGGCAGGCGCCGGCGGCGTGGACGTCTCGGCAGGAGTTTCGACCGAAGGTCCGCGCGATTGGCGTTCATCCCGGCCGCGGGCGTCGCCGGAGGCGTCAAAATCAACTTCGCGGGGGTCGTTGAGGCCCTTTCGGGCCGGCGTCGTATCCGACAGGCGGATCGGATTGAAGTATCGCGCGAGCGAACTGCGTGTTTGCTTGGTGGTCGAGTTCACGATCCACAGAACCAGGAAGAACGCCATCATGGCCGTCATGAAATCGGCAAACGCGACCTTCCACACGCCGCCATGGTGCTCGTCGTGGTCGTCGCCTCCGCGTCGCCGCACTATGACAATCTCGTGAGACGCTTCAGGCTGGGACATCGAGATCTCCAAACTCTTCAAGCCACCGCCGGCTCCAGCTGGCGAAGTCCGCCCGAACGATTCGTGACCCGATTTCCGCGTCGATCACTGGCCCATTACGCTCGTGATAAATCGCGGTAATGCCCTTCTGCCCAAGGCGATCGACGACAATCCTTGTTTCATCGGCGGGCCCGAAAAGCCGGATAGGCGCTTCGGCGTTCGCTGTCAGAGCTTCTTGCAGGCATTGCAAGAACGCTTCACGAATACGGTCTCTTTGCTTCGCTTCGATGAACGGCGAAAGGGCCTTTGCCAGTTCCGCCGACAAGCGCTCTTCGATAAGGGAGCGGCCCACGTCGGCCTCCCGGCACACCCTGTCCTGACACTCCATTGTCCATTGCGCCTGCAGAGACGCCGTGCTTTCGCCGAATGCCGAGAGCGCCTGCTCGATTGTCGCGCTGGCCCGCAATAAAGTGTCCTCGACCCCTCTTTCATACGCCAATTGCTCGAGATTGGAGCAGTCGCCGACTTCATCGGACTGACCAGACATTTCAGACGTGGGTGGACCGGACTGACTGATGTCTTGAAGATATTTGACGAGCACGTTCATTCCGACGCTATGCCTCGGCTCTCAGCCATCCCTTGATCACAAGGGCGGCTTGCTCCGCGTCCGATTCGACGAGCGCCTCCAATCTCTGCTGCGCTCTCTTTCTTTGGCTCGAGCCATGTTCGGCCAATCCTCCGTCGCTTGTGGTCGCGCCTGTTTCGGATTCCGGACGGGGCAGTTCGGCGAGGCCTTGCGGCGCGCTTGCGGTCTGCAATTGCTCGGCTGGCGCGGAAATGCGAGCGATTGCGCGTAGCGCAACAAAGCCTGCCACAGCGCCCACGACAATGATCGAAAGAGCATTGAGTATCGAGCCGACCTGTCGTGCGACAATCGCGGCGACAGACGGTTCGCCAATCGACGCCATGTCGGCGGCCCCTTCGGAGAAGTCGATCGCGGCGACCTTTATCGTGTCTCCACGATCTCTTGTAACCCCCGCAGCGGTGGAAACGAGTTCCGACAGTTCGGAGACCCTCTTGTCCAGCAGGCTGTCCGCTTTTTCGCCCAACTTGGCGACGAGGGCCGCCCGGTTGATCAGGACCGCGATACTCAGCCTCTCGATCGTGTAGCTTCCGCCGACAGTCTGTATCGACTTCGACGATATCTCGTAATTTGTCAGCTCTTCCTTCTTGCTGTTTTCCTCGCTCGAGACCTTGCCGTCCGCTTTCGCCTTGTCATTCGGAATGTTTCGCTCGACCGACGCAGGCAATTGCCCGTTGGCGTTCTGCGCCGCCTGATTTTCCTTGATAACCCGCACCGACCGTTCGACCCGAGAGTCGGGGTTGTATACGGTCTCGTTCACTTGGCGCTTGTCCGTATTTACGCGCAAAGCGACGCTGACATTCAGATTCCTCGGTCCAACGATCGGCGCGAGCGTCTGCCTTATGTTGTCCTGGATGGCGTCGGACAAGCTCTTCTCAATGCCGAGCGCGTGAAGCGGCCCCGTCGCGTCGCTCTCGCCTCCTGCGGCCAGGATCGAGCCATCGGAGTTCAGGACGGTAACCGCATCTATGGTCAATCCCGGCGTGGCGCCGGCGACGAGCCGTCTGATCGCCTGCGCCAGACCTCGCTCCGCCGACGAGGACAATCGCACGATGACAGAAGCGCTGGCCGCCTGCTTGGAGCGCCGAAAGCCGCCGTCCTCCTGGGGCGCAATGTGGACGCGCGCGGCTCTGACCCCCTGCATCGACTGGATGCTGCGCGCCAGCTCGCCTTCAAGCGCGCGAATGCGCGTCAACTCCTGCATGAAGGAGGTAAGGCCAAGGGAGCCGAGCTTTTCGAACAATTCGTACCCGGCATTTGCGCTGCGTGGCAGCCCCTTGTCAGCCAGCAACATGCGCGCGCGCGACGCATGACCATACTCGACCAGCAGCGCGCCGCCGTCCGAAGCTACATCGAAAGGAACGTTGGTTTCGCGCAACAGACTTGTGACCCGCGCAAGATCCTGCGGATCCAGGCCCGAATACAAGACTTCAAAATTTGGCCTGCTTGCGAAGTAGCTCGCTATCCCGACGGCGGCAAGAACGGCCGCCCCGGTCAGACCGAGTTGCCAAAGCCGCCGCGAACCAAGGGCGGCGATTGACAGTAGCAACTTTCGCGCTTCGACAAGGACAGTCACGGCGTCTCCCACGCACGACGATCGAGAATCGATCGTCTAGCTTGCGTGGGAGTTGCCTTGTCGCTCGATCAGCCGAACAATTTCAGGATCATCTGCGAATTCTGGTTCGCAATCGCCAAGGACTGGACGCCCAACTGCTGCTGTGTCTGCAAAGCCTGCAGTCGGGTCGACGCCTCGTTCATGTCAGCGTCCACGAGGGCGCTGACGCCGCTCGTCAACGCGTCCGACATGGCCGAAACGAAACTTTGCTGCAGGGCGACGCGCGTCTGCGTGGCGCCGATTTTTGCAGCATAGTCCTGAAGGGACCCCAGCGTCTTGTCAGCGTCCGCAATGTAGGTGTCCAGGGTGGCGCTCGTCGTCGCCGACGTCACGGAAAGCGTCGTGAAATCTGAACCGGATCCCGTCGCCGTTCCCGTCCCGCCTTCAAGAATTCCCGAGCCGGCAGTGGCGCCGGACCCCGTTCCGGTCAAGGCGGCCGTGGTAAGCGTGATCTTGCCGACGGAGGTGGCTCCCGTTGCATCCCTGTCGAACGAGGACACGAGATCCAGCGACGACTTCGAGCCATCGAACAGATTGACGCCGGAGTAGGTCGAGGAGTTGACGATTGACGCCAACTGCTTTGTCGCCTGCGTGATGTCGGTGCCGATCTTTGCGAGATCCGCGCCGGGCTGCTTCGCCGTAACCAGATCGCTCTTGATCTGATTCATTACCGAGATCACGTTGTTGACGGCGGAGTTTGCGAAACTCAGCATTGCGGCGCTCTGGGACAGCGACGTCTTGACCGCCCCCAGAGCCCCGTTGTCCGATTTCATCGTCGACGCAATCGACCAGTAGGAAGCGTTGTCGGCCGACGTCGAAACCTTGAGCCCCGTTGAAATCTGGTTTTGCGTCGTTTGCAGATTCTTCTGCGTCGCCGCCAGGGTCTGAAGCGCAGTCAGGGCGGAAGAATTGGTAAGAATGCTAGACATGCAGGCGTCCCTTCGGATGAATGCTGACGATTGGGGACATGCCGTAATGATCGGCTCGACAGCGCTGCTTCATGCATTTGGCGCGCTCTGTTCGAATCGCGCCAACCTGTCGTCGCGCCATCACTAGCAACTAGAGGTTGCGTTTTTCCTAACCGACCAACGACGCAACGTGACCTAACCGTAGGATCGAGCCAATCCGCCGATCAACAACGCCCATCCATCGATCAAGACAAAGAACAACACTTTGATAGGCAGGCCGACCACCGAGGGGGGCAGCATCATCATGCCCATGGACATGGTGATCGTTGCGACGATGAGATCGATCACGAGAAACGGCAGCGCGATGAGAAATCCGATCTCGAATCCCCTTCGCAACTCCGACATCATGAAGGCAGGAATGAGAACCGTAAGACCCGGAGGTTCGGCGTCCCGATCGCCCGACAATTCGCGCCTCAGGGTCCTCAGGCGTTTAAGGTCCGTTTCTCTGACATTTGCAGCCATGAACTCTCTGAACGGCGCAGCGATCCGAACGAGCGCGTCCTTTTCGCTGATCTTCTCCTCAACGAGCGGCTGCACGCCGTCGATCCAGGCCTTTTCAAAGGTCGGCGACATGACAAAGAGAGTGAGAAAGAGCGCCAGGCTGACGAGCACCATATTGCCCGGCGTGCTCTGAAGTCCCAGTCCCGATCTGAGAAACGACAAAGCGACGACGAAGCGGGTAAAACTCGTCGTCATGACCAGCAAGCTCGGCGCGATCGAAAGGACCGACAAGACCGCGACAATCTGGACAATCCGTCCCGATGCCGAGCCTGCCGTCGCCGCTTCGACGAATCCGGACGCTTGCGCGGCGGCGCTAGTCGCCAAGCCGCACAAGACGCATGTCGCGAGGACAAGTCTGAAAGATCGCATCATTGGACGACCAACGTCTGGATCAGCACCGCTTCCACCGTCGCCCCGATGCGGAAACGCGCTCGATCGAGCAAGTCCTCTCGCAATCGCCTCAAGCCGTTCACCCCTTGTATCTCCCGCGCCGAGACGGTTCTCAGGAAATCTGTCGAATCGGAAACGAATTCGGCGAGAAACTCGTCGAGCTTTGCGTTTGGCGATCCCGATATGACCAATGCCAGTTCGACACGAATCCAGGCGCCGGCCGGTTCAGAGAGATTGGTGACGATCGGTCGGACTTCGCGCAGCGTTCTCGTCGACGGTCCGACTGACCGCGTCTTTTCCTGCGGTTGACTTGGCTCTTGCAAAGGATGGTCGCCCGGCGACCTGCCCTCCCACAGCGCGAGGCCCGCTCCGAACGAAATTGCAATCCCGGACGAGAGCAAACCGATGAGTCCGTGCTTCCCTAAAGACATGGCCATCGATCAGAATGGCCGAATGATATCGACGATTTGATGCAGCAGACTGGGCTGCTGCACTTCGCTCAGGCGGCCTCTTCCGCCGTATGAAATGCGCGCTTCCGCGACCTTGTCGTAGGTGATCAGATTGTCGCGGCTTACGTCGCGCGGACGAACGATGCCGGAAACCCTGAGTTCGCGCAGTTCATTGTTTACGCGCACTTCCTGCGAGCCGCTGATGAGCAAGTTTCCGTTTGGCAACAGATCGGTGACGATCGCGGCGACCGACAACTGTATCTTTTCCGAGCGTCCGATATTGCCCTGCCCCTTCGATGTCGACGTAGTCGCCGCATTTGCCGCGCCACTCGCTTTCCCCAGAAGGACGGGCAAAGCTATCGACCCGTCGAATTGGCTCTTGAACAGAGACTCGCTGGACCTGTCTGTCGAATTGCCCAGTATGGCGCTGTCGTTGATCGATATGACGACGGTAATCAGATCTCCAATCCTCGCGGCGCGTGCATCCCGAAACAGATCGCCGCCGCGGTCATCCCACAGAAGCCGTTGCGGCCCGGAATATGTGGCGCGTGCGTCGGCTATCTGCGCCAGATCGGCGTCGGCGTTCAAACCCGTCCCGATGGCGGTCATCGCGGGAGCTCGCCCTACATCTCGAGGGTGGACCGCGCATCCGGCGAGCGCTATCGCAATGCCGACATGAAACCACTTTCTCACGACCCGCTCTTCTCCTGCGCCGCCTTGTCCCGAGGCCCTCTCAAGACGCCATCAGCGAGTCGCGCGGCCTTCTCGGACGCCATTTCATTGAGGATCGCGCTCGCTGTTCTGGAGTTCAGCTTCGCAATGATGCTCGCCGCGCTTTCTTCGTTCATCGCCGCAAGTTGTTGCGCGGCGACTTCGGGTCTCATCTTGGCGTAGATCTCCACAAGGCCGTCGCGCGCCGTCACCCACAATTTTTCGCGTCTTTCCACCCAGGTTCGCGACTCCTGAACCAAAGCGGCGAGCGCTTCCGCTTTCCTGGACACCTCGGCTTCCAGTTCCCGCAACCGCTTGCTCTCCCACGCCGCGTGCGTTTCCAGTGCGGTGGGAAGATTGTTCGAACAATAGGCTCGAGCGACATTTTCAAGTTCGGCGCGGCTGGCGCATACACGCGGCTTGCGAAGCCCGTCGGGACCGGTGTCCGGCAGCGCCGCCTCCGCGACGGGAGCATCCTCCCTTGGACCTGTTCCAGGCTGCGGGCTGTTCTCGCCGCCGGCGGGCCTGCCTGCGGTCGGCGTATTTTCACTTCTTTCCGGAGCGCCGTTCCTGACAGGTCGCGCCTCTCTGGAGGCGTGGGCTTTGCGTGCGGACTCTTGTCGCCTGACGCGGTTCATCGCCTTTCTCGGAACCTGCGCGCGCTTGGCCTCTTGAATGTCGGTCCGCACGACCGAGGACGACGACGCGACTATTTGCGAAAGCGCCGTCCCGGGCGAGCACCAGAGCCAGGACGCGCAAAGCAGCGCCAGTCGGCCGGCCGCAATCTGAATACGATTTGAGCGTAAAGACACGCGGCGCTCCGTTCCCCTGAAGGAAAGTTACGCAACGGACCTTGCCCGGACCTGTATTCACTGGACGATGATATCCGCCTGCAACGCGCCAGCCGTCTTTATTGCTTGCAGGATTGAGATTATTCCCGCCGGCTTCAGGCCAATCTGATTGAGCCCGCGAATGAGCGCCTTGAGACTTGCGCCCGAGATGACGGAGAGTTGCCCTCCCTCCTGACTGGCCGCGATCGAGGTTTCGCTGGTCACGACGGTTCGCCCCTGCGACATCGGCGCCGGCTGAGCGACGCTTGGGCTCTCGGTGATGCGAACGGACAGGGCGCCGTGCGTAACAGCAACCGTTGAGATTTGCACATCGGCTCCCACCACGACCGTGCCGGATCTGGCGTCAATGACAATGCGGGCCGGCGTGTCCGGATCGACAAGCAAATCTCCGATCTCGCCAATCAGACGCGCCTTTGACGTCCTCGGCGGACGCACGATCTCGATCGACCGGTTGTCTCTCTCTTCCGCGATGCGCGTTGCGTAGCGCCGCTTCGAGAACTCGTTGATCGCATCCGTAATCCGTGCCGCGGTTCTGAAGTCCTCGTTTCGCAGCTCGAGAATGATGCGCCCATCGTCGCCGAACGCTATCGGCATTTCCCGTTCCACAACGCCGCCATTCGGAATGCGGCCGGCAGTCGGCACGCCCTGTGTAACAGATTCGGATTTTCCAGACTCCGTGAACCCCGAAACAGTCACGGGTCCTTGCGCGGATGCACGTATTACGCCATCCGGCCCCATGAGCGGCGTCATGATCAATGTCCCGCCCACCAGCGACGTTGCATCGCCCAGCGACGAAATCGTCACGTCGACGCGTGCGCCTGTTGCCGAGAGAGGCTTTATCTCGCTCGATACGATGACCGCGGCGACATTGCGCGTTCGCATCGCGCCGCTCTTGACGGCAATGCCCATGCGGTCGAGCATCGATTGCAAGGACTGTTCGGTGAACACGGAATTTCTCAGTGAATCTCCGGTGCCCTGGAGACCGACGACGAGACCGTAGCCGACAACCTGGTTCTCTCTGAGCCCGTGCACAGTCGTGATGTCCTTGATTCGGACCTTGGCGTCGGTCTCCACGGCGCCCAGACAACCCAGAATTAAGAGCAGAAAAGCACGCCACATCAGCGGCCCACCATGACAATTCCCGCCGCAGAAACGACGCCGGAGACCACCAGCCCGGTTTCGACGTTACGAACGCGAATAGCGTCTCCCGTGCGCGCCGACTGCAACGCAAGCCCGGACGCGCTGATGGATATGCCGGGTTGTTCGTACACGACCTGAACGAGGCTGCCATTGGCGATGGTCTGCGGTTCGTCGATCGACAGCAGGCCCACGGGTCTACCCGCGAAGAGCGTGCGCTTGGCGACTCGTCCAATTACGTCGCCTCGAGTTCGGGCTGCATTGTGGCTCTCGCGGACATCAAACAATGCATCGTACAGCATGTTTTCACGAACGATCTCGCCCGGGTAGATCGTCGCAACGGGACTCGGAAGCGTTACCTCCTCCGCTGCGACCGTCGCCGAAGCTAGCGTCCCGCATGCGAAAAGGAACCAAGTCAACACGCGCACGGTCTATCTCAGATTTTTCGAAATCGTGCTGGCCATGTCGTCCACGGCCTGAATAATCTTCGAGTTCATTTCGTATGCGCGCTGCGCAGAAATGAGATCCGTTATCTCTTTCACCGGATCGACATTTGAATTTTCGAGATAACCCTGATTGATGACTCCAAATCCGAGATCGCCTGGCGCGCCGTTCACAGCCGGCCCCGATGCTGCCGTCTCCCGAAAGAGATTGCTGCCGAGAGGCTCAAGGCCCGCCTCGTTCGTGAAATTGGCGATCGTGAGTTGACCGATCTGCTGCGGCGCGGTTTGTCCGGCAATGGCCGCCGAGACGAGTCCTGACTGGCTCACGGTGATCGACGTTGCGTTCTGCGGGACCTGTATCGCCGGGATCACGGCGTAGCCGTCGGATGTAACGACCTGTCCCTGCGCATTGGCGCTGAATGAGCCATCCCTTGTATACACCGTCTGGCCGTCGCCACCCTGAATCTGGAACCAGCCGCGACCGTTAATTGCGAAATCAAGCTTGTTGCCCGTGCTGGTCAGAGCGCCCTGGATATTGAGGTTCCTGACCGCAGCCGTCCTGACGCCCAGGCCAATTTGCGCGCCTTCCGGAACCGTGGCGTCTCGCCCCCGGTTTGATACTCCCTGGAGTCGCTCGGCCTGATAGAGGAGGTCCGTGAATTCCGCCCGAGCGCGCTTGAACCCGGTCGTGTTGATATTCGCGATATTGTTCGCAATTACTTCAACGTTGAGCTGCTGCGCGCTCATTCCGGTGGCAGCGATAGTCAGCGCCCTCATTCCCGCACCTCAAATTGCCATTCGATTGACCTCTTGCAGCGAGGCGACAACTTTGTCCCTCACCGCCAGAGCGAGCTGCAGGTTTTGTTCGGCGAGCGTCAGGCTCTCCACAACTTCCCTTGCGGACGCTTTGCCAGTTAATGCGGCGACGCTCGTTCTTTCGGCGGCTGCTATGGATTGCGACGCAGACGATGCGACGTCGGACAAGACTTTGCCAAAATCCGCCCCGACCTGTTTGCCGCCCGCAGCGTCTGCCGTTCCATTTCTATCGAGCGCTCGGACAAGACCGTCGACCACGCCAACACCGATCGCAATTGGGCTCATATCGGCCTCACGTCTTCAGGACATCGAGCGTCATCGAAAACATCTCGCGCGCTTGCCGCACTATCTGCAGACTGGCTTGGTATCCGTGGTTCGCCTCCCTCATGTCCGCCAGTTCCAGAATGGGATCCACATTCGGCATCTTCACTTCGCCCTTGGCGTCGGCGGCCGGATTTCCCGGGTCGCGGATTACCCGAAACGGCGACTCGTCCCTTCCGATCTTCTTGACGGCGAGATAGGAGACGCGGTCCTGGCGATCCATTTCCGCGCTAAAAGTCACTGTCTTGCGTCTATATGGCTCCTCATCCGGCGAACTAGAAGTCGTATGAGCGTTCGCAATATTTTCCGATATCACGCGCATTCGAATGCTCTGCGCATCGAGAGCGGCCCCGGCCAGACGCAACGACGTTTGAATTGGATCAAGCATTTTTCACTTCGCAGCTGACAGAAGAAACCGGTGGAACGCCCTCACGACGCTCGTGTTGAGCGCATATCCCTGACGCACCTCGTTGGCCATGATCATTTGACGATTGAGCGACACCGTGTTTCCCGAATGAGACACTTCCGTGGACCGATCGCGGACGCCGCCTGTTAGCTTCAGGGCCGGCTCGGCGGTCTGAATGTGCGCGGCGTTCGTCGCGCTCATCGCGAGGTCCCGTCGTTCGAGAAGCGCGGAGAACGGCTTGACGTCGGTCGCCCGATAACCAGGCGTTGATGCGTTGGCGATATTGCTGGCGATCGCATTTTGTCGCGCCAATAGCCACCGCGAATGCTGCTGTGCGATCCCGCCTATCCCTAATTCTCCCAAGACGGTCTCCCGTGGCGACTCTCAGGAAATAGTCGGTCAGCCTTGTTCGAACCTTGCTCCAGCGCCGCCGGCGACGCCTTTCGGCGCGTGGCCAGAAAATTAACGATCTCCGCGACCGCCTTGTAGAATTCGGGCGGGATGAACTGCCCAACCTCAACGCTTCGATACATTGCTCGCGCGAGTTCTGGCTGCTCGACCACAGGTATTTCGCGTTTCTCCGCCTCGGCTCGAATCTTCAGGGCAATCAATTCCTGCCCCTTGGCGACGACCACCGGCGCGCCGCCCTCTTCACGTCGGTAGCGCAAGGCTATCGCGAAGTGCGTAGGGTTTGCGATTACCATCGTCGCCGAACTCACTTCATCCAACATCCGCTTGCGCACCCGATCCAGCGCGATCGAACGCATTCGCATCTTCACAAGCGGATCTCCTTCGGACTGTTTCAGTTCGTCCTTCACTTCCTGACGGGTCATCCGGAGACCCTTTCGCCAGGCAATGCGCGACGTGATCAGCTCAAGCATTGAGAAACAGGCCATTACAGTCGCTATCGTCAGCGTAACCCGCTCCAGGGCGGTGAGAATATGCCCTGCGACAGCGCCGGGGTCGGCGTTCGTCCCATATGCGATCTGACGCCAGTTGTCCCGCGCGACAATCCATGCGCCAAGGAATGCGATCACATTCTTTGCAAAAGTCTTGACGAAAGCGACAAGCCCGTCACGTCCAAACAGGCGTTTAACGCCTTTCAACGGATTGATGCGCGCGAAATCGATCCTTACCCGTTTCCACACGACTCGCGGTCGCTGCGATGCCGATCCAATCGCCGCAGAAATTGCAAGGGACGACAGTATGAGCGCCGCCAACGGACCAAGGACCGACAGGCCGACGTCGTACCCGAGCGTGATGGCGTCGGACCCGTTTCCGAGGCGAAATTCCGAGGAGCGCTCGAGCAACGCGCCGAGCGTTCCAATTTGCTTGTGCGAAGGTATTTGTGCCGCGAGTTTCAGAGCGACGTACACTCCGACGACAGACCCGAGAAGCTTGAGGTCGTGAGCAACCGGCGTCTCTCCGCGCTCGACGGCGTCCGCGACCTTCTTCTCGCTCGGCTCCTGATCTCGACTGTCGGGCTCCGGCGTCTCCGACATGCGCTATTCAGCGGAGCTGTGTTCGGGCAACTTGATTGCGCCTGCTGCCGACAGGCGGAGCGCCGTCTGCACGATGAGCTGTCTGGCTGCCTGCACTTCTTGCGGCGGCGGCGCGCTATCGTTCGACAATTCTGACTCGACCAGACGACGGGCCCGCGCGCCTAGGCTGGACAAGGCCGCTTCAATGATCTCCGCCGATGCGCCCTTCAGCGCCAGAATGACTCGTTCAGTCGGCAGACCGTCGAAGACCGTCATTCGATCTTGACCGGAAAGCTCGGCCAGTTGTTCGAACTTGAATACGAGCGCGCGTACCTCTGCCGCCCGATCCGGCGCAACCGCCGACAAATAGGAGATTACATCATCGACCGCGCTTCCAGTTAGACGATTGACAACATCCGCGATGCGCGCAGGCGCGCCACCCTTGTCCGCGGACCCGTCATACTCTCCCAATGCGTCCCGAATGCTCGTTTCGAGCAGATTCATGGCGGCATCCGAAACGCCGCTGGAAACCAGCATATGCGCCACAATCTCCGGTCGCCGGCCATCATCCATCTGGTCGAGGATGCCCGCTGCGCGCTCCGCCGCCAGCTTGTTGAGTATGGTCGCCGATATAGCCGGCATCTCCTTTGAGAGCATGGCAGCGATGTCTTCGTTCGCCATTGCGTCGAACTGGCCCCACACATCCAGGCGGGCATTCTCGTTCGTTCCTTCGACAAGCTGGAGAACTTCCTGCGGCGCGAGCGAGCCTGACACAAGCTGCTGCGCCTCGGACAACGTACCGACGATCTCCGGGCCGTCGGCAAGTTCGCTGGCAAACTCGTCGATCATGCTGTCCAGCGAAAGGCGGTCGACAATGCCAAGCGTCGCGGCGGCCCCGGCAACCTGACGAACTTCATCTCTATCCAGATATTGCAGAAGCTTCGGCGTCGTTCCTTTGCCGAGAACGATCAGCAAAGCAGCCGCCCTTTGGGGGCCGGTCAATTTTCTGCGATCGCCCCCGCTTCTCCTCTCGCCGCGGCTCATTTGCCTGATCGGCCCGAGGTGGACCCGCTTGCCAGCTCGACAATCTTGATGACGAACCGCGGCGCCGCATCGTCCGTAACAGCGATTTCTCCACGGCAAATCAACCGATCGTTGACGGTGACATCGACCGGCTGTCCAAGCTTGCGGTCCAGCGTCAGTAGCGATCCGGGCCTGAGGCCAGAGACGTCTCGTACGGACATCACCGCGCTACCGAGCACGACCTTTATCTTCAGGGGAATCGCGTCTACGACGTCGACGCGCTCAAGAGGCGCCGCGCTCGCTTCGGCACGAGCATCGCGCGTCGCCTCCTCCCCCCCTTGCATCTGAGACATTAGCGGTCGCCTTCCGGGATCGTCGCGGATGGATCGATCAGACGCAACGCGAAGTATCCCTCATTTCGCGCCAATCCGCATTGGAACATTGATCTGCCCTCGATGGCGAGGCTGACGACAGACTCTGGTGTCGACCTCAGTTGCAGCAAGTCGCCGACCCTCCACGTCCTGATCTCACTGAGAGGAATTTCCCGGTCGTCAAGTATGGCCTCCAGATGAACGAGCGCCGTATCGATGCGGCCCTCAAATGCTCTGAGGATATCCGGGTTTTCGTCGGGCGGCTCCTCGCCGCGAGGGCGATATATGGACAGGACGCGCGCCAGGTCTTGCGACGACAGTTCGTACTCCATCCGAATTCCGCAGGGCCTCACGGATATCGCTTCCGTGCTTCTCGCCTCTGATATGCCGCTGCCGGAGGCTTGCGTCTCAAGCCGATCGTCGCCGCGAGCGCTCGACGCGATCTCACGAAACGCATCGACAAACAGCGCAAGAAGGC
>WBZM01000357.1_pt1 | contig 67632 bp, 70 predicted proteins | sample 5204271 | NCBI WGS metagenome assembly WBZM01 (sample SAMN12344346, study PRJNA552823) | activated sludge metagenome | biome: Activated sludge suspended growth; feature: Nitrification reactor; material: Wastewater; isolation source: activated sludge from nitrification reactor of wastewater... | reverse complement strand
AAAATCAAGATCAAAATATCAATATTTCAAAATACAATATGGTTAAAAAATTAGCTGGCCCAGGTATACTGCCAACTTGGCGAAAGTGGACCATCTATATTATGTCGGTAGCACCCATCCCAAAAAATGGCTATGCAAAGAAGTTATTGCCCTTATCAGATGGTCGAATCATTGTGATTAAAACTAATTTCAATTTTACTATCTACAACCCAGGATTTTTTGGTACGGAAGGTAAATTTTCAGACAACCTGTCCGTTTTTGAACCTACAGGAGGTCAAATTGTGGATGGAACTGAATATTCAAAAGGTTTAGTGGCTTTTGCTTTGAGTGATGGAAGGTTAAAGCTAATGGATTTTAGAAATAAGAATAAACCAACTAGTATTGGATATTTTATCACAACTGAAAGTCGATTAGGATCGATTGAATTATTAAAGGATGGTCGATTCGTTACCTCTTCTTCTGGTCAAGTGCAAATTTGGACTCTCGCAAATGGTTCGGTTATTTCAAGTTTCCATGCAGATTTTTATAAAAATCCCGGCTTTATTCTAGATGTGAGACAACTTTCCGATGGGCGTTTGGTTGCACATACTAGTTTAGGATTTTTTATTATAGAAAAAGATGGATCGGGTTTATTTGAAGTAACAGAATTTAACAATTCATATTCTCATCTCCATAAAATTTGGGTTCAAAAAAATGGCTTTTATTTAACTGATTTGGGTCGAGACGATTATGAAACTCATCGTGCTTTCCTCGATTTATGGAGAACTAATAATTTAAATAAAGGGAACCAGCCATGAAATTATTTTTTACGTCTAAAATAAGAATAATTGTATCTATCAGTTTATTTACATTTTTATTTCAGTCAACAATTGCGGCTACAAATACTTGCTTGTCATCTTATAAAGCTTTTAATAACGAGTCTTCTGCGAAACAAAATGAAGACCAAATCATCGATTCACTAGTAAATCGATTGATGAAAGCGGCACAAGAAAAAAATATAGACGTGACGGTTATGATCCAACAAGAATCAGTTCTGCTAGCTTTGAAAAAACACGGTGTCGGTATACGAGATTTTTTTAAAAAGATTAAGGCTTCCTTGAATAAAAAAATAAATGAAAAGAAAGAAATAGATGAGAATAAAAGGGTATCATTTGAAAGGGAAACCGTTCCAAGTGATTTATATATTCCGAACGTTAAACAATCGATCACCATTCCTGGGCCTTATGATGCCGTTCAAGATTTAAATCAATTGCTGGGGGATAAAATTTTTAAAATGTACTCGCTTTCAAATGGAATCATTATTTTTAATATGAATGGGTTAACGGACTATTTTGCCTATCAAGATCCATCAACTGGTAAAATAAAAATAAAAGATTCTTTCAAAAAATCTGCGGGAGTCTATCGAGGAGGTTATGCCTCGCTACCTGATGGTAGCGCTGTGATGTATGATTCTAATTCTCGAGGTTCTTATAGCCTATGGATCATGTATCCTGGAAGTGATACAAGAAATCCTATCGGTATTGATATCCCTGGGAAAGAAATGGTTCTTCAATTATTGCCCCTTTCAAATGGAAGGATTATCTTAATCAAAACAAAGGGATTGTTTTCCATTTATACACCTGGCCCAAATGGCACCAAGGGTCACTTATCTAATGAGATATTTCTTGAAGATACAGGCATTCATGATGTCGTGGAACTAGCTAATGGTGACATCGCCTTCGCTCTTTACTCTGGAAAAATTGTTTCAATGAATATTTCAAACGAGCTCAATCCACGCTTCACGGGAACATCATTGGGGCACCAAAAAGGAGTGACCTCTTTATCCCTATTAAGTGATGGAAGGTTGGCATCGTCTTCCTATGATGGAAGTGTTAGAATCTGGACTCCTTCCCATAGTCCTTCAGCGCCTTCTCAATTTGTTTCTAAAGATCCCATCATTTTAAGTAAAGATGGTTTTGTATTTAACGTCAGAAAACTGCCAGATGGACGATTGGTTGCCAATTCAAATGATGGAAAAATTCATATTTTAAAAGATGATGGAGTCGGTTCTTTTAAAGTGATTCAAAGTGAGCAAAAACACATAGAAATTTCCACTGATATTTTGGTTCTTCCAAGTGGCGATTTTATAACCACTGAGGCGATTTTCCAAGGTAATGCCAGCCTTGCCTATTTATGGAAGGCTAAATTAATTACAAAAGAAATTGGAGACCTCCATGGGACCTAAATGGCCATTTATTATCTTATTTTTTATAATTTTAAATACAAAGGAAGTAAGGACTCAACAATGTGAATTCATCTATAAACAAAACTCTTTAAACCATGATGCTGCCGTTCGAGACATGACTTCAAAAATTATCTCAGTGGCATTGCAAAAAAACAGAAGCGCCTTTGAAATTTTACAGGAACTAAAATTTCAAACTCCAATTGCCAAAGCTAGCCGTGAGATTCCTAATTTTATCAAAATGCTGAAAAATGCACTGAATGCATTTGAACAACGAAAATCATTGGATTCAAACATAGAGTTGAAGGGGGAACCGACAGAACCCATTCAAAAAAATCCAACATTAAGAACATTTGAAGGTAGGGATTTCTCTAAAAAATTTAAAGACATCCCCTTTCGAATAACACCGCTAATAGATGGAACTATAATCGCCGAATTTTATAATAGTCATTTTGCAGTTCTTAAGCCAGATCCAGAATCAAAAGATTCACAGACTTATGAAAACATAGAGGACGTAGTATTTGCAGACAAATCAAGTACAGAGTTTCTTCAACCTTTACCTAACGGCGGAACTGTGGCAGTTTACTCAACATACCACCGTAATCAATATATTGCTTTTTTTGAACCTGGAAACTTTGATCCTCAAAAAGCGAGAAAATCTAATGTTTTTTTAGACTATAATCAGCGATCATATTCTCACGAAGGCATGATAAACCGTTTAAAAGTACTAAAAAATGGAAGAATTTTCGCTTCGCTTCCTCATGGTCGTTTTCTAATTTATTCGGAAGGTATCAACCATCAAGGTACATTTAGTTCACCTTATGAAACTGATACGTTCATCAAAGCTGGCCCCGATCAGCTCAACGATGTTCTTGAACTCCCTAATGAAGATCTACTCACATTTCATGATCTTTATGGCGCCAGTAAAGGAGCCGCACCCGGTTCATACATTCAATATTGGACTTATGATCGAAGTACTCAAAGCTATTTTCCTAAAAAACGATTCTCTAAAAATATAGACTCTATAAGGGGAGTCAGATCTCTGCGAAATGGAGCATTTGTGACTCTTTCCCGTTTTAGTCTAACATTTAGGACTTGGTATACACGTCAAATGACTTTTTCCAAAAAAGATGTCGTTTTCAAAGATAACGATGGCAAGCCTGAAGGTATCATAGATCTTGGAGAGCTGGATGACGGGCGGTTGGTAGTCGCCACCAGAAACGGGCTTAGAATTCTAAAATTCAATGCATCTGTTGGTCTATATGAAATTGCCGAACAAACTAATCTAAACATGGTGAATAAATTGATGCTGTTAAGAAATAATCAATTTGTTACTATAAGTGGGGGTTTCAAAAAAATGACACACTGGAAGCCTTTATCACGGTAAAGGCTAAGAAATTAAATTCTATTTTGATCTATGGAGATCTTTCATTATGATTTCTCAGGAACTGAAACCATCTATCCAAAACAAGCGAATAATACACTTCCCCCTTTGGGGAAAATGTATTTAGGGTTGGAATAGTAAGAGCTATGGTATATGCGCAACTATATTTCTTATAAACCGGTAAGGTATTAAGATTCTTGATTGTCGGTTCGATATTGTAACAATCACTCTCATTAAATAAATCGGGAATTCTGTTAAAATAATCACGACATAAATCTGCAGTTTTTTTTATTTCTGATCTTTTAACTTGGTCACAATCACTTTCATTTGAAAAATGAAACCCTGAAAAATACATATTTTTAGGTTTGAGCCAAGTAACATTATTCATATTTTTCACTCGTTTTAACATCAATAAATCAACATCTAATTTTTCATCGATGGTCTCAGCTCTAAAGTTATTAATCTCTTCTTCCTTGAGTGCTGCCATTGAAAACACTTGAGATGAATTAACTTTAAGATACGCAACCCTATTCGCTGAATCTGCAAAGGTTCCAAGAGCTAATTTTACAGAAGTATCTGATACTTTAACAATCTTTGAAGTCATCTTCGGTATTTTGATAAAGAAGCTGGGATACAAATAGCAATCTAAACACCAAATATTTTGCTTTGGATTTTCAATAATATCAATTTGGAGCTCTTGAAACCTTTTTTCAACTTTAATATGATACAAAAAAGGTTTAATGAGGGAGTTCATTAAAGGGTCACCATAATAAATCGGCTCGTAAAAGCCGTCTTCTAGGTCATTAAATGTAACCGGTTTTTCATATATTTTTTTAATTTTTTCATTAAACAAGAAAATTCTGTCCATTTTTTTGATAAAATAGGGTACAAATTCATGATGAATCATTAATTTTAAGGGTATAAACTCTTTATTGTTGAGCTTTTTTTCCCATGCAGGTTTATATATAATAATTAGATTTTCTTTGGGAAAATAATTTATAGCATCTGGTGACTCCTTGATTCTCTTTGTTTCGCCATTAATTGTTTCTTCATAATAATTAACTAGGGGTTTTTCAGACAATTCAATTTTTGTTTGAGAAATAATTTTTCTGTAAACTTCAGTAGAGACAACTAGATCCTGATCTGTGTACTCAAAGCCATAATAATTTTCAATATCACCAACTAATTCAAAGGCCAGTTTTTTGAAGGTCAGATCAGAAAACTCTTCTCCAAATGAAGTAGAAACAATTAATAAAACGAGTAACAGACACTTCATAAAGCCATTCCCCGTTTTAGTTGTCATAGTAAGCACCTTTTCATAGTAAGCACTTAGGAGAGACAAAAGTATTGTTAGAATTTTGTAAATTTTTGAGCAGATATTGGATGGCACTTTTTCCCTCAGCGGACAGATTTTCATAAAAAACAAATTTATCCACTACCTCATTGGCTTCCATCCTAATCAGTTTTTCCAAAAACTCTTTTTCACCAAGGACACAGTAAATTTCCTTTCCCAAGGCAGAAATATTTTTCGTTTTTAAAATTAATACTGAATTTTTTAACTGTGGAATTTTGTTTCCATCTAATAAGAAAACTTCTTTATCTGCTTTTCCAAAAGCAAAAAATTGAGGATGTCCTTGTGAGAAGATTCCGCTCTTCATTTCAGATGACAGGTCGTTCACGTACCTTGTAAAATTATCTGCGGAAAATCCCCCGCCATTTCCAATAGCTTGAGTCCAACCACATAGTGAATAAAAAGTTACCCCTGCCATAAATATAACTATTTTAAGCCTGTTTTTCATGTAAATCTCCTTGAACAAGGTCTTGTTTTTTCTCATTTGATGTTTCTTTTAAGGTCTCTCCTAGAAAGCTTCTTGGAAAGAATTGAATTGCCAAGGTATAGACTTCATTTTTTTCCTTTTCTTCACAAAACATTGTGATCTCACGTTGAAATTTTCTAATTTTTTCTTTTATTTCAGAAATTGAATTTATATCGACAGGCAAAGTGAAACTAGTAAAATCTCTTATGTTTATAGGATCCTCTAACAAAGAATTTTTTGCATGTTTTAGACTATCTAAATGAGCGGATTGAACAAAGGAATCTTTAACATCATCACTTGTTGAAAAAATGATTTGTTCTTTGATTAATTTGTTGTTTTCCACCTTGAGTAATTTGGCATTTATTAATCTGTTTACAGTTAAATTCGCTTTTTCCTCAGATATTCTTAACCGGCCAGCAATCCATTTCAAATCATATTGAAAATTTTTTGTATCAACAAGGGCCAGCAAAGAAAAGTGGCAGGATTCAAAAATAAATTGAAATTGATTTCGTGATAAAAAGGAAATTTTTTTTATCCCATTAACTTCACTGATTGATGATATCTTACTAGAAAACTTGAATTCTTCTAAGAATTGAGCTCGTTCCGTTGGATTTAAATTTAAATTTTTTGCGATTTTAAAAGCCATCTTTGAAGTTAAGTTTCTTTTACCCTGTAAAAGTTCACTCATAGCACCAGGGCTCAAACCCGCTTTTTTAGCAAAAGCGCGAATCGAATATTTTTTATTTAAATTCTTGGTTTCATTTAATTTATGTTTTAGAAAATCACTCATTATAAATAAGCCTTTATTTTTGAAAACAAGCCATTAATCCTTCTTATTATGTCTATTTATATCTGATGCTATCTTTATGCCGGGCCCTAAAACGTTCATAATATTAACAGCACAAAATTGGCCCTAACTTATTAAAATGACTAAATAGTTTCGATTGCATTTTGGACAAAACACTCCATTTTTTTAGTTGGTTTAGATTGAATAGCCATGAGATAAAGTCAGCGCGAGTGTCATCTTTTATGACACTGTTTAGAGTTGTCAGATATGTTCCTGTTCACTCAAAATTGATTTTTAGTTTTTCATCTGGGATTTGATTTAAGCGGTCTAGAACAGCGTTGTATTCCTCTTTGTCTTCTGGATATTTAGATGGGTCAGGCCATCGATTATTTTCAATTTTAAAAGCTTCCTGCCAATTTCTAAATTGTACTTCTCGAATTAAAGCAGGGTTGAAGTTTTTTTCCTGTAATTCTTTTATTTGTAAATCGGTAATGTAAGGACTATGGGCAATATAATTAATTAGTGGAAAAAACTGAACTGAGTAGTAAAGGGTAGAGGCTGAACCAATATAAAATAAAAAACGGCGAACCCTTTTGAATCTATTTTTATTCCCTATTTTTTTAGGGGAATCGAAATCTTCTTTCGAGTCAAATTTGGGTGTTAATAAAGTGACAAGTTTTTCTTGAGTATAGAATAAATGACATGAAACAGGAATGGCAAATGCAGAAGTTCCTGCAAATGCCAAATTCAATAAAGTGAATAACAAAAGTGATTGAAGTTTAATAAGAAACTCGTGACGAGGGTTGAGTCAAATAGGCAATAGCAAAAGCACCTAGAATAACGGCTACCATCCCACAGTTTCCTCCAGTAGCGCAGAAATAGATAGCAAGGGAAGCGATAATAACAACGACAATCGTTTCAAAAGTTCCTACCAGGGCGGCTGGGGACCTTGTCTTTTTATGAGTGCTGTTCGCGTACTGAGCGGATTTTTGAAGGGCTTCTTGTTCAAGACTATTTAATGTTTGTAGAATAGAGAGCTTCAATACTTCTGGTTTACCTTCAAAGCTAAGCAATCTTTTAGAAAATGCTTTGTCATTTTGTAGTGCTTTCACAAGAATTTGCGTTCCCTTATTCACAGAACTAAATTGAAAGGTGATTCTCGAATAAGCTAAAGGAGACGTGTTTTCAGGGTAATAAGTGATGGTCCCAGAAAGACCGTGAATGAGGCGGTCAAAAGAAATTTCATTTCCTTGTTGGTCCATCAGATTTCCTCCGCTGGATTTCATTTGAAGATATCGATTTTCAATTTCCTTAGTGCCTTCTCTTGAAAGCGTGGGAGCAGAAGGCGAAGAAAAAGCCTGCGCTGTGTTTGAAGTGACAAAAATAAAAGAACAGACTAAGGACAATAGTATTTTAATTTTTTTCATATAAACTCTCCGTTTTAGGTTGTTTTCAACCTTTATAGCATTGATTAAGAGTTTATAAAAATTTTGCGACTAAATAGTGTTCCAAAGATTGGATCAGTTTAGGAATTCTCTTTTCCCTCAGATATCCTCTAGAGTGGTGATCTCAAACAAGTTGTTTATGGAAACAGAGATGGCATCTCGTTTCTGGTCGAAAGTTTTTAGAACTAATCTAGAATGATTTTTTGTTTTTATTTCCTAAGCGGCATACAAGTCAAGTTCTAGTTGTTGAATCATGTCTACCTTTTCAAGTTTAATTTTATTCCAAAGCTGGTTGATTTATTCGTTCAATTTAACTCTTTGCTGAGGGTAGGAATAGTTTTTAGAGACCTGGTAAATTTAAGCTAAACATCCCTCTTCGCAGGGATGTCTTCCTATGACATTTAATCTTCTTCGGATTTCAGCGTTTAGTCTTTCAATTTTATTTGAAGTCCTTATCTTTTTCCAATGACTGTGTGGAAAAAAATAAAATGTTAAACATTGATCCAAATCAGCTTCAAGAATGGCTGCGGCTGAAGGGTATTTTTTTGAAAATAGTTTTTTAAACTCTTTGATGAATAGTTTAGCCTTGCTCAAGGCATGTAGCTACGTAAAAGATAGAATTTAATTTCTTTCTTACTTCTTTTTGGTCTTCCTTAGGAAGCGCATCTAAAATATTTTCTACTTTATGTTTGACGCATCTTTGTCTTAAACTTGTCGTAAAATTTGAGTCTATAGCATTGATAACTCCGGCATAGCCGTCAGAGTAACTAATTTCTTTGTGATTCGATTTACCGTAGACTTTGATAACTTAATATTCTCTCCTGTTGCTGACTTCAAGGCTTTCTTTACTTTCCTGGTAGAGATTCCGTTCACATACATATCGCAAATTTGACTTGCAAACTCTTTAGGCCTTCTCATATACGGAAAATGAAATTGCGACTGAAAATCCTTAGTTCCATGGACTCTTGGGCGATCATAGGTGATAGCTCAAATGGGCGTGTCTATTGTGGTCTTTCTAATTCCATGTTGATAACCTTTATTTTTCTCATTTGGTGAGCTGTGCTGGTAATACGACCTGCCCAAGTGTTCAGAAATCTCGGCCTTTATGGCTTCTGACAACAGCATCTGGCTTCCAAACTGTAGCAGACTCATGAGGCTTGATGTTTGAGGAATTTCTAATTGCAAAATGTCAGGTCTGTTGGCAAAACTCGTTTGCACTACAAAAAACGCAAATAAAAAGAACAGCACTTTCATTGGCTTGCTCATTAACAGACCTATGAGATTTCTCTGCTTGAACCATCAAGATCTTAAGTTAATCGCGACATTTGTCTCAAATTTTGACAAAAATATTAACACTTTCCAGTTTTGGGATTTAAAAATATCCTAGCCAGTCGTTAACAATGAAATCATCTTGAAATATACCTAATGATAGAATGATTGATGCCCCAACTGAATTCATATTCGATAATGTAATTAGGGTAGATTAGTCAGCTGTGTATCGGTAATACTGAATCTTAGCAGTTTTGTTCTTAGTAATATTTAGATAACCTTCACTCTCCAAACTAGCAGCAACAGTTTCTGTCGTCACCAATCGGATTAGTTTCGTTTTAGCAGAATCGGATGGGCAATTGACGTAAATATTGTGAAGCAATATTTTTCCATCAAGATCGGTTTTTTCCGAATTTAGCAACGTAGTTGTACAATAGCTGGCATCAGATGGTTCTGAAGTGTCATAAAATAAAATCATACCATTATTATTGAACTTTTTTTCCATCAATCCCTCTGCGTTTGCCCATTTGCTTACTTGGGGATACGCTCCTTTACCCCAGCCCAAAGGACCTGTTACTCCATAAAATATCTTTGATGAGCCATCGGAACAATTGATAGTGTATTCGCTGCTGCAAACAGGAGCAAACCCGCAAACAAGTTTTTCGGCAGTCGTACAGATGCGAGCCTGTACCAAACTGGTAAAAAGAATAAAAGAAGAAAGAAAAGCAGATTTCATTTGAACTCCTAGTTAAAGTTTAAGACACAATTTCATTGTAATTCATTGTAAGAGTGTTTGAATTTATTTTCCTGAATGAACCTTTGAAACCACGTTGCTAATTTGCAGAGATCTTAAACCAAATCTTGAAACTTTTAAATTGTCTTTGTTTTGGTCAGTAAAAAATAGATGGTAAACAGCCTTCCTCACTTGGAAAAAATTAAATCGTTAACCAATGGAAAACACACAAAAAATGTAAAATCATAATAAAAGCCACTAGGATTCCGAGCTATTTTGCCTTGGTAACTACTTTAATGACCACTCTGCGATTAGCTGCCCGACCCTGGAAATTAGCATTTGATTCGATAGGAACCGTTTCGCCAAAACCCTGGGCTTCTATGTTGGTTTCTCTTCCCAGTGATTGGAGATAGGACTGTAATCTCTTTTTGAGGGAATCAGCTCTTTGTTGGCTGAGGCTCAGGTTGTAGTCCTCAGCTCCAAGACTATCTGTATGGCCTTCAATCATAATTTTTTCAATTTCTTTCATTTCAGCAATGTTCGTCATAACTTCAGAGAATACTTTCGCTGAATCGCTGGTTAGAATGGTGGAATCAAATTCAAAAGACATGTTTGCGAGATTAAAGGTCTTCACGTTGGCAACGTTAGGCTGGGTCACCTGGGACCGTGCTTTTTGAAATCCAAAAGTGAAATTAAGTCCAACATATCCACGTAAATCAGGAGTCCCAAAGCCTTTGAAGATTTGCCTCCCTAAGCCTGCATGCAAGGCTAATTGGTGCGACCATTGATGCTTAATTCCTAGCAACATTTCAAGGGCCTTTGATCCGCGGTCAGAAAGGTTGACTCCGTCGGGACTTGCCTGGGTGGGCTCGCTGCCAAAAAGTTCAGCTATCAAATTTGAATCCCAATTGCTTTTGTAATAGCTTAATCCTAGGGAATAAATGAGTTGATTCGGTACGCGAGCCACATAATCATTCATGCTCGTGCGTTGACCGACTTCGCGCAAGCGATACCCCAAATTAAAAGCGATGAGAAAAGCGCCGAGTTTGCGATCAAGCGCTAATTCAAGATTTTTTGTGAGGCCACTGAGACGACCCGAGTAGGGGTTATCCTCAATGCGGTTCTGGTTGATCGAGAAAATCCAGGCCAGGCCCCAAACGCCTAAGCGGTAATTCCCATTTTTTATTCCAAGACGAGTTTCGGTAAAACCTGGATCTTTAAAAAATACACAAGCCTCACACCCGCTTTGCTCTTGTCGAACCAAATAGGGAAAGCTGATGTTCACTTCCCAATCAGGCCAAAGGCCAATGGCTGCGTTAAAATCCATCGAGTCAATTCTATCTCGACTATTGAAAAGATTCTGTGAGTCCTGTCGGCTTAAAAATGAAAGTGTGTTTGAAGCACTATTAAAAAAAATTCCTAAATTTACGATCCGGGGTTCAAGTACTTGGCTTGAATGGACAGTGACAAAGCTGAGGCCATCTGCTGTGGGGTTGAAGGTCTGTGCATCGGTGCCTAAAACATTAGCCTGTGCGTTGAGGTTGACTAAGAATAACAAAATAAGATGGGTCCGTACTGCCGTAAACCAAAGTTTAATTTGTGGTCCTAACATAACCTGTCCTTTGCTAGCTGTATGCAAACTTGGTTTGAAATATTCATGGCCTATGAAATGATGTTTAGGGCCCAAAGTCAATGGGGCCAAAAAAACTGTTTAATAATCAGTGAAAAACAGAGAGACTATCTGAGTTGGAGAATAAATGAATAGAATTTTGTGTATTCTTGCGGTGGTAAGTTTATTCTTTGGTTGTCGATCTACCCAAATGAATTTGACTGGGTCCAAATCAACGCCAGTTCAACCGATCGAGAATAAAACGTCAGTAGAATCGCTCTCGCAGATGACTTCTCTTTCAAAGATTTTAGAGGAAATTATTCCCACCTATAGCACTCAGTGGAAGGCAACGCCTCAGAACAATCAACGTCTTAAAAAATCACTCGTGAAATTAAAAACCCTATCGGTTCATGTGAATAAAGGGCTTGGCGCAGCAGGGCCGTTGTTTGAAAGTGCCTCGCGCTATTTGAAGCAAGAATCCGATTTGGCCCTATCCTATTTAGATAACAATTAGCCACAGGAATCAAGAATCCAGAATGGGATGAGCTCAGAAAATTGGCGCAGCCCTAGTTATTAAAACAATGGCGCTCCGGTTAAATCATCTACGCCATCTTCATTAACGTCAACAGCACCTGGCGGCAGCTCAAGATCGGGGTTAAATTCCGAGGCTGGAGATAATTCTGTTTGCTTGGTCACCATTGGCGATGGAGTTAGCTTTTGCAATTGAACTGGAACTTCACAATAATTAGCAATGATTCGCGAACCTGGGCCTCCCAGTTGTTCAAACAACTGAAAACCACCTTCGAAATATTCAGCTTTGACTAAATTGCCGTCGATGTAAACCCGCAAGGAATTGGCATCAATTGACTGAAAATGAGTTAGCGCAAATCGATTTTGTAATTGCAAGCGTTTTTGGGTTAACTCGCCAATTTTTTTAAGTCCCTCATGAAAGCTTTGTTGTGCTAAATCGACCTTGATACCCTGATTAAGGGCAATGATATCTAAATAGCCATAACCCAATTCATTTTCACCATATTTTTTTATGGTATTAAGATCTGTATAGATGACTCCACTAACCAGTAAGGGACGATCTTGTTGCAGGGCTATCAACTGGGCATAGACTGAAGACGGCGTAGTATAAGCGCAGTCTCGAGTAAAGGCGGGCCCCTCAACGTTATCAGGATCTGGGACTCTAACAAGGCCCTCTGGGTAACGGTAACAAATGTCATTTTCATCAGCTACAAACAACACGGCAAGTGCTGCGTCGGAACGGAAAAATCCCTGCTGGCGAGCCAATGCTATGCCATTGCTTGATAGGGCTTGGCTTAAAGAAAAAAGACCCTCTTCACCGCCATCAGAATAAGAGTCGCCTTTCATGTTTAGAAAACTTTTTCCCAGGGAAGTGCTGATTTGCTCGACACTCATTTTATTCGACGACAAAACCAAGGGCTCACCTTGCAGACTCCATAATTTTCCCGATAAGGAACTGCGACTCCCATGGGCCGGCATAATAGCAATTTGATAGTCCACCGAGCTTGGAATTTCTTGAACAAGGGCCTTTATTTCAGTAGCAATTTTACCTCGCTCCTCGCTTAAAGATCCGGAAGTATCGACCACAATTAAAATATCAGTTTTTTTTGAAAGTAATTCAGAAGCTTGTTTGAAGCTGTCAGTATAGCAAGTTTTGTAAAAACTAGGATCTGGATTATTATTATCTGCTTCACCCAAGTTATCTGTACCCTCATCTAAAATAGATGAAGTATTATCTTTTAGAGGAGGTTCGATATCCATTTTGGCATTTTGACAATTTTGAAAAACAATAATGAGTAAATAACCTAGCAGCAAAAACCCCAAAACTCTGATTCGCTTTAGCATAAATTCACCTTCGTAACCTATTCTGAATACTTCCGCACTGTAGATATTGTAACCAACTTTGTTGAATTTTATAAAAATAGAATTTGTCCCATATTAAATCGAGACAATTGACTCATTTTGCGACGACAAATTCTTTAAAAGAATGCGCACTGTTCGGAATATATGAAAAATAGTTATCTATTCGGCTGGAACAATTGACTTGGTACGGCTCTCATCTTTTCCTTAAACTGTTTGTTGAAACGTGAAAGATCTTTGATTGCGATAACAAACGGGCGGAATATCATAGGTCAGTTTAAAGGCTCGACTGTTGGCCGATGCCGTACTATTAATTTCTTTAGCGATATCCTCTAAGGACAGAGAACTCTTGAAGTTTAAATCTATCGCCCTTTTGACTTTAAGACTTAAAGAGATAATCTTTTCTTCTTTATCGACTCTTTGTCCAGTTTCATTTATCAGTTCAAAGATATCACCATTAATTCCTGCTTTGACAAAAGGGCAATTCAGGTATCGTTATCGTTATATAAAAACCTGGCGTGGAGTCGATTACTTTGTAGCCGCCGTTAATCCATCGATGTCGGATCTTTATGAAGCTTTTTACCTATTTGAACCTTTCCCTTCCTCGGCTACCATTGATTCGTATCAGTTTGTCAAAGGGGCTCCTGCGGTGCCACTGGTACTGCCATTGAACGGATTTGAAGCAAAGCTAAAGAATGTTTATCTGAAAAAAAATATTAAAAAAATCTGTTTCGTTTTCTGCAGTCATCCCACGCGAATTCCGATGTCTATCCAAATCATGAATATTTTCAAATCAACAGCACTTTTGTAAATCCAGAGTTTATTGAAAATCTAAGAGTAGAAATACCTGATTTAGAAATTCGTTTTTCTGTCAAGGATAAATTACGAATCGCAAAAAGCTTTGGATCAAGTTCCTTCTCTGATATTGGAAGCAACAGAACGAAAGAATTTCTCAGAATTCAAATGAATACATCGGCTAGGATCTGCCTTGAAAACAATTCGAATCACTCACTTGCAAGAGTTTGTGACGTTTCTTTAGGCGGAACAAAATTATATGTTGGCTCCCAGCAAAAAATAATGAAGGGCAATCAACAAATTCGAATTAAGCTTGGACCCAATAAGATCAAGGCCATGTATTCTTCATTCGTTTTGTCCAAAAAAAAATCAGTGAATCGAGCAGACTGGTCCATTGATTATTGCGGAGGAGGTTTTGCATTTAAACCCTATGATTCACATAAACTCCCTTTAGCTTCAACAATTGTATATTTCCAAGGAGAAACGGACCCTCAAACGCCACTATCTGGTGCTCTTTACCATTTCAATGGTCAATTAAACAAAATAAATAAATATTTCTATAAGACTGTTTTTAGCGGGCATAGTCCAATTCAAACAGATCTCTCGGCGTGCTCATCTGAAATTTGGAAAAAACTGATTTCAAAGAATTACAATTTGGTAGACGTGCTAGATTCATCGGGTCATTGTCTTGAGCATAGGAAGGATTATGTTAGTTTCTGGACTATTTTCAATAGTATATTTTCAGCATTCAATGGTAAAACTGGGTGTTGAGTTTTTGTTTTTGTGGATTTTTGATTAAATGGGCAATTCTTTAGTTTGATTTGTGATTTTTTTATTTAAGTTATTCGGATTTTATTTATTTTGAACGAGCGGGGGCGTTACAGCCATGAATTTTTCAAACACTCATGTCAAGCAGATTACTGAAAAAGCAGTTTTGGAATCTTTTTTCAGAAAGGATCCTGGCCTTCACCTATACAGCATCGGCGATCTTGATGATTTTTTCTGGTCAAGGACGACATGGTACGGTTTTGAAAATCACACTGAACTGAAATCCATTTTTCTAATTTATTCTGGCTCCGAACTGCCCGTTTTATTGGCTCTTGAAGATACTGATAAATCAGCATCCGAGAAGTTGTTGATTTCTCTAGTTCCGAAATTACCAAATCTATTTTACAGCCATTTAAGTCCTGGTCTTCATCAGTTGCTTCGTAAGAATGGATTCCTACTTGAAACACATGGAGAGCACTTAAAAATGTGTTTGAAAAGACTTATAGTTCCCAAAGACAACTTGAATTTCAAAATGAGCTGCCGTCGCCTTTCTGTGGATGATCTCGAAGCTGTCAAAGATCTTTACAAAAAAGCATATCCTGGAAACTGGTTTGATCAAAGAATGCTCGAAACAGGAAAGTATCTTGGTGCATTCAATGAAGCCCGTATGATCGGTATCACGGGCATTCATGTATACTCGCGTCTCTATCGCGTAGCAGCTCTTGGTAATGTCACAACTCTTGCCGCCTATAGAAATCAAGGAGTCGCTGCGAAACTAACCGCAGAGCTGTGCAAAGATTTGGTTGCGGATGGCATTGAGGACATCGGGCTCAATGTAAATGCCGATAACCAAAAAGCAATTCGCTGCTATCAAAAAATTGGATTCCAAGTTCAAACTAAATATGAAGAGTTTATGGTCCAAAGAATAGAGGAAAAGGAATGAAAACTCACCCAGGGTACAAACCTAGCAAATAAAAGAAATGGCGTCCTTAGTCATTAGAAAAAAGATGACACTCCATCAAGAATAAAAATAGTCTTAAATTATGGATAAAAAATACGGTAAAAACATTTTAAAATTAATTTCCCTTTTGGTTCTAGGTTTTTCAAGTTTGTCCCTTGGCTATTCGGATCCAGAGAAATGCCCTAAAAAAATAACCCATTTTGAAAATCTTCAGTTTGGAAGAAGCTATCAAGAGGAAATAGCTGAATGTTGGATTTCCATTGAAAACATGGATGCCTACAAGACTCTAATCTATCGTAGTTACTTAATTACATCAGGAGGACTATTGATGGTATTTAATTCCTATGGGAAAGGACCAAATTCGAGCTTTACGGGTTCCAGAATGTTTTATTTTCTTCCTAGAGAAGTGTTTTTAAATGAAATTAGTCAAAAGAAAAATTTGTTAAGTGTAAGACTCAATAGCAGGCTTAACCTACAGTTTGAGACAAAAAAATTGAACTTGGTTAATCAAGAAAATTTTAAAGTAATAACAGATCCTAAGATTAATAGAAAAAATAAAGGTGGTGTTGAAATTAAAAAGTACACAGGGGTGTATCTGGACACAGGGTTTTCTCTTGGCGAAGCTCCGACTACCAATCCAGAAAGGTCTAGTTTTTTTGTGAATCCTCAAGGGCAAAAATGTAGTGTGCTAAATAAGCAAATTTTTGATTACAAAGATCAGGAAATGTTTTTACATGGTGATTCTATTTTAAAGGCGACAGTTCAAAGAGTCTGTCCTGAATTTGTTTGGGTGGATTAAGCAGGATCTATACTAAATTTAATTGACAGTCATTATTTTGGACTCAGGTTGATTTAAGATATAGAGGTGTTTATGGCAAGCGATATCGAAAAAATGACCCAAAAAAGCCAAGAGGCTATGCAAGCAGCGGCTTTAAGAGCTGAAAACAAAAAAAACCCGACGGTAGAGCCTGAACATTTGTTAGCTGAGTTATTGGTTCAGCGTGAGGGTATCGTCCCCAGAGTCCTTGAAAAAATGGGGGTTAATATTCAATCAATTGCCTATGATTTTCAAAACAGAATTGATAAATTTCCCCAGATCACTGGAGCCGAGCAAAAATCATACGCCAGTCAAAGACTCCAAAAAGTTTTTCAAAATGCAGAAATCGAGTGCAAGGCCATGGGGGATAGTTTTATCTCAACGGAACACTTTTTTTTAGCAGGGATTAAGTTAAATGATTCAGATCTAAATGGAATATTTAAACGACACCAAATCAAAATGGAAAGTTTTTTAAAATCTTTGAACGAAATCAGGGGGAATCAAAAAGTGATTGATGATCAACCAGAAAACAAAATGGAAGTTTTAAAAAAATACGCACGAGATTTAACTGCTTTAGCCAGTGAGGGTAAATTAGATCCGGTTGTGGGCAGGGATGAAGAAATTAGAAGAGTGGTACAGGTGCTATCGCGAAGAACGAAGAATAACCCTGTTCTTATCGGTGAACCGGGTGTTGGTAAAACAGCCATCGCTGAGGGTCTCGCTCTTCGGATAGTTAAAAAAGATATCCCTGAAAATTTAATCGGAAAGAAACTCATGAGTTTGGACCTTGGGGCTTTGATTGCCGGTGCTAAGTACCGTGGAGAGTTTGAAGATCGGCTCAAGGCAGTTATCAAAGAAGTGACTTCGAGTGAAGGAAAGATCATTCTTTTTATTGATGAGTTACACACTCTTGTAGGAGCTGGAAAATCAGAGGGAGCTATGGACGCAGGTCAGCTCTTAAAGCCGGCTTTGGCTCGTGGCGAGCTCAGATGCATTGGTGCAACGACCTTAGATGAGTATCGTCAGTACATAGAAAAAGATGCAGCTTTAGAACGAAGATTTCAAACAGTATTGGTTGATGAACCTTCGGTAGAGGATGCTATTACCATACTCAGAGGATTAAAAGAAAAGTATGAAGTCCATCACGGGGTCAGGATTACAGATGGAGCTATTGTCTCGGCAGTTAAGCTATCTCATCGTTATATCACTTCTCGATTTTTACCAGATAAAGCCATCGATTTGATTGACGAGGCAGCAAGTAAAATGAGTATCGAAATTAAATCGGTCCCTGAAGAGATTGATGAAATCGAACGTAAATTAATGCAATTGAAGATTGAGAAAGAAGCTCTTAAAAAAGAAACTGAAGCCGGAGCTCGAGATCGATTGGCTATTATTGAGAATGAGCTTAAAGAATTAAACGGAAGCAATCAGAAATTAAGAGAACAGTGGGAGTTTGAAAAAGGTGGTATCGAGCAATTAAAAAAACTCAAACAAGATTTTGAAACAACTAAAATTGAAATCGACAAAGCTCAACGCAGTGGAGATCTGGGAAAGGCTGCTGAGCTTAAATACGGGAAACTGCCTGAGCTAGAAAAGAAAATTCAACTTTTTGAAGAGAAAGCCACTGACAAGAATCTCTCCAAAGAGTCAAGAATGTTGAAGGAAGAAGTTGGTCCGGAAGACATCGCTGAAATTGTTGCGAGATGGACGGGCATACCTGTTGCTAAAATGTTAGAAGCTGAAACTCAAAAATTACTAAAAATGGAAGCAAAACTTCAAGAAAGAGTTGTTGGTCAAGATCACGCTTTGACGATCGTTGCGGATGCCATCCGTCGGTCAAGGGCAGAGATTTCTGATCCAAATCGTCCAATTGGTTCGTTTATTTTTTTAGGACCCACAGGAGTAGGTAAAACAGAAACAGTCAAAGCTTTAGCTGAATTTTTGTTTGATAGTGAACAATCAGTTGTGCGAATTGACATGAGCGAATACATGGAAAAGCATGCGGTTTCTCGTCTAGTGGGAGCTCCTCCGGGATATGTAGGTTATGAAGAGGGTGGTCAGCTTACAGAGGCTGTTCGTCGAAAACCCTATAGTGTCGTTCTCTTTGATGAAATTGAAAAAGCTCATCAAGATGTGTTTAATATCTTGTTGCAGTTATTAGATGATGGAAGACTAACAGATGGGCAAGGCCGAACGGTTGATTTTAAAAATACAGTTATGATTATGACTTCAAATATCGGCTCTCAAGCTATTATCGATCCTAAAATGTCTGAAAGTGAAAAAGAAAAGGAAGTAACTTCGGCGTTGAGGGCTCATTTCAGGCCCGAGTTTTTGAATCGAATTGATGAAACCATCATTTTTAATTCGTTAAAACAGGAACAAATTGCCGGAATCGTCAAAGTTCAATTGAAGATTGTCGTCGAAAGATTGAAAAACAAAAAAATAGCCTTAGAGTTTTCTGATTCAGCTATGAATTTTATTGCTAAAATGGGGTACGATCCTATCTATGGAGCAAGGCCTCTGAAGCGCGTGATTCAGAGTGAGGTCTTAAATCCTCTTTCAAAAGAAATGATCGCCGGTACATATAAATCTGGTGATAAGATTAAAGTCGAGTGTAAAGCCAATAAGTTGGTTTTTTCGCATTAGACACTGGATTTAAATGTTTAATCCTTGCTATTTCAAAAGGTAAAATCTGGACTATTGTCATTTCAATATCTTCCGAAAGTCTTAATAACAAGACCTTTGGGGGTAGAATGAAAATAATAAAAGCAATCACTTTCGTATTGGGCGCTGGCCTTTTGATGGGAAATCAACAATGCCAAGAAGTCAAAAATGTTGATCAACCTAAGCCTAGGATGTTGAAAAAAATTGTGGAAGTTGGTTTGGTCTCGTCAAGACTCATTGATCTACCAGGAGGTGGCCGATTTGATTTTCAATTTGTTTTAAATCAGCAAATTTATCCTGTTTTGCAAAAGAGTGAAAAATTTTGGTTTAGATATGATCCTATTTTCAGGGACAGCATACTTCCAGATAAGCAGACTGATAGACAAAATTTAGATTTAAATAAAATGAATTTATCAAAGCTTGATTTTGAATATCTGAAAAATTCACTAACCACTAATCCTCCTAAAGTGGTTTTTTCTGATGATGTATCTTGCTTTGTGAATTTACCTCAACTTGAAATTTCAGGATCAGTAAATTCTTTTGAAATGGTCAGTTCGATTGGGCTAGGTATTGGGTTTACTCAATTAGGTGCTGTCTCTTCTGTTGGAATTCCCAAAATTGGATTTAAAGTTCAGAATTTTCAGTTGGACATGAATCTGAATGCCACTCCTCCCCTAGAAAAAACAAGTCTGGCAGCAGTTAATGTGACTTCCAAACAAACAAAAACAGAAGTTAATTTTTTCTTGCCTTTTCAGAATTTACTGTTTGAACCAAGCTTCTTTTTTCAAACGCCGCTGGCAAAAGTTTCATATAATGCTTTAGAAAAAGCTTTGGCTGGAATCAGTGATCAACTAGTTAAGTCCGAGTTGGAAAACAAATCAAATCTTTGGTCAACGCGGGTACTGTTTGATCATGAAGAAGGAATCACCATTTTAGCAGGAACCAATCATAATATTCAAGTGGGTGATACTTTTGATATCTATAATGAAAAAGCTTATTGGATAAGTGAAAATGGCGAGGTACCTGTTCCCTGTAATTCAAGATTGCAAGGAACGATTCCTGGTGAGAAAGTTGCAGTTATCGAAATTGACTATGTTGGCGAAGACCTATCTCGAGGAAAAGTTATTTACGAAACGGGAATTCCAAGAAAAATGGGAGCTTTGGTTAAGGTAAATAAACTAAAAGCCCCCCCAGTGACGACGGTACTTTGATTTTTCTTGCTATTGGAAAAAAAGAAAACTATCTATGCGTTAGATATGTTTTCAGGAATTGTTGAAACCAAAAAGAAAATTGTAGAAGTGATTTCGCTGAATCAGGCTCTCCGTATCCATATAGAGAGACCTCATTCCTTTCAGGATATTAAATGTGGTGATAGTATCGCCGTGAATGGAGTTTGTTTAACCCTTGAGTCATTTGATGCCAAGATTCTCCAATTTACGGTTGGCTATGAATCTTTAAATATTTTGCAATGGAAAAAAGAAAACCTAATAGGAAAAAACGTAAATCTTGAAAGATCATTAAAGTTTGGAGATCGGATACACGGTCACTTGGTTAGTGGACATGTAGATTCGTTAGCTCAAGTCATTGAAAGAAAGCAACTAGGAGAAAGTTTGTTTTTCCGAATTTCTCTACCCTTACAGTTTAAAAAATTTATTTGGAAAAAAGGTTCAGTGACGATTCAAGGTGTGAGCTTGACCGTAAATGAATTGGATGAAAAATCCTTCACAGTTTGCTTAATTCCAGAAACGCTTAAAAACACAAACCTGTCAGATATTAAAGAAGACGAATGGGTTAATTTAGAATGTGATTATCTTATTAAAGGAATAACTCAATTTAAGGCTCAGACCGAATTGTCATCGGATGAAAGAGTCAGTAAGAAGGATTTATGAGTTTAGCAACCACAGAAGAGCTCATAGAAGAAATTAAATTAGGTAAAATGATAGTCTTGATTGATGATGAAGACCGTGAGAATGAAGGAGATCTTGTTCTTGCGGCTGATTTTGTCAATCCTCAAGCTATTAATTTTATGATTTCCAAGGCTAGGGGTCTCGTCTGTCTAGCCATGTATCCTGATCAGATTGATCGATTAAAATTGCCACTCATGCAGAGTGAAGAACATCGTCATTCCTCAAATAAAACGGGATTTACATTAAGTATTGAGGCCGCCACAGGAGTGACTACCGGTATTTCTGCAAGTGATCGTGCCCGGACTATAAAAGTGGCATCAAACCCGGAAGCAAAGATTACGGATATTCATGTCCCTGGACATGTATTCCCGATCCGAGCGAAAAAAGGTGGTGTTCTTGAAAGACCTGGCCATACGGAAGGAAGTGTTGATTTGGCAATTCTTGCAGGACTCAATCCCTCCGCAGTGATTTGCGAAATAATGAATGAAGATGGTTCCATGGCAAGACTGCCAGAACTAGAGACGTTTTCTCAATTCCATGGATTGAAAATGGGTTCGATCAAGGAGCTCATCGATTTTAGAAAATCAAAATAGGGATATATAAAATGCCAACTAAAAAAATGCCTAAAAAGAAAAACATCAAGTTGTTTAAACAAGAGAAAGCAATTAAAATCGGAGTTGTTGTATCCAAATTTAATGAGGAGATCACTTCAAAACTAGAAGAAGGAGCCATTGAGTATTTGGATTCCTGCGATAATGTGATCATCGAACTCATTCGGGTCCCTGGTGCCTTTGAAATCCCGTTAACTTGTCAGTGGCTTTTTGACAGAGCTTGTGATGGGGTCGTGGCTTTGGGTGCTGTCATCAGAGGAGAGACTTCCCATTATGATTATGTGTGCATGGGGGTTACTCAGGGTATCACTCAAGTCATGACTAAAAACAATAAACCCATTGCTTTTGGCATATTGACCACAGAGAATGAAGAACAGGCATTACAAAGAGTAGGTGGCCGTCATGGTCATAAGGGGCAAGAGGCAGCACAGGTGGTGATGGAAATGATTGGGTTAGGTCGTGAATTATATAAATAGATCAGAATATGGCACTTGAAGATTATAATCTGGCTGGAACAGTTTCCAGAGAGTTGGCAAAAAGAAAACGAGAGATATTGATTATTTTCTTTTTGTCTTTGTTTTTTGTATTTTTAACTTGGTTCGAAATTAGACTTTTTTCAACAGCTCAGCAATTACCATTTGTCCACAGTATCTTTTTTTTTGGTTTAGTTAACTTCAATATTGTTTTATTACTTTTGTTAATTTTTCTTATATTTCGTAATGTTATGAAAGTTTTTGTTGAGCGACGAAGCCGTCTATTTGGCAGTAGTTTGAAAGCAAAATTGATTGCTGCTTTTGTGGCATTTAGCTCTGTTCCGACAATTTTAATTTTTATTATTTCAGTATTTTATATTAATTCCAGCTTTGATAAATGGTTTAGCGTTAAGATGGTGGGAGTTTTAAAAAGTTCGTTAGAGGTACAAAACTACTATTATTTTAATGAAAAGAAAAAAAATTATCATTTTGCTCATGAAATCATTAATCACATAGATAACTTACAAAGTCCTCAAAAAATTGAAATGAAAATTAAAGCCATTCAAAAAGAATACTTAATCGACGCTGTGGAATTTTATCCAAGTATTTTTGGCGATAGGATAGCAAGCACTTTAGAGGATTTAAATCTCTATGAATTGCCTAAAGTTTCGCTTGAGTTTCTACAAAAGGGTATTAAAAACCAAGTTGAAAGCTCTACAATCCATCAATTTGGTGACGGAAATTTGGTAAGAGTCATTGTTCCTGTTAAAGAGGGTGAAGATCGAGGAGCCATTGTGATTTCTTCGTTTATACCTCTGTCATTGATATCAAGAATGAATGACGTTGCGAATGCCTATGATGAATTTAGGGATATTAATCCGTTAGAGTACCCCTTAAAATCGATTTATCTGATAATCCTATTTTTAATGACCTTTGTAATTTTATTGGCGGCCACTTGGTTTGGGTTTCATTTAGCAAAGCAGTTGTCAATTCCACTGGTTCAGCTTGGCAAAGCCACTGATGAAGTTGGAAGGGGTGTTTATTCGCAATTATCCGTACCTTCGGGAAGTGAAGAAATGTCACAACTTATTTCTGGGTTTAATCATATGACTTATCAACTCGAAAAATCAAAAAATGAGGCCAAAGCCGCCAACGACAATCTTCAGGGAACATTAAAGTATATTGAAGTTGTTTTAAAAAATGTCTCTGCTGGGGTTATTTCTGTGGATAAGTCAGGTAAGATCACTACCATAAATCAGCATGCAGCAAAATTACTTGAGATTGAACCTCGGGGGTATATTGGAAGCTCCGTCAGGGAATTGTTGACTTTAGAATATTTTAGAATTTTTTCAGATTTATTAAAAAATATGGCTCTGTTTAAAATGGAGTCTATTCAAAAAGAGTTTCAATTTAACTTGCATGGGAATATTATTCCCTTAATGATGAATTTATCAATTTTGAAGGACGATGAAGGGCTTGAAATTGGTAAGGTTCTTGTATTTGATGACATGACTCCTATAGTGAATGCTCAGAGGGCACAGGCTTGGACGGAAGTAGCAAGAAGAATTGCTCACGAGATAAAAAACCCGCTAACTCCTATCAAATTGTCGGCAGAAAGATTACAGCGTAAATTCGCATCTGAGATTGCTGATCCTGCATTTAAAGAATGCACCTCAATGATCGTTTCGCAAGTCGATCAAATGAAGAAACTTGTTAATGAATTTTCTCAATTTGCAAGGCTTCCCCAGCGAAAACCACTTATGGGTTCTATGAACAAAGTCATTCAAGATTCTCTGAAAATGTTTAAATCAGCGCATCCACAAATTAGATTTACAGAAGACTACTGTGAAAACTTACCCAGCTTTTGTTTCGATCAGGAGCAAATGCACAGAGTGATTGTGAATTTAGTAGATAATTCTATAGCCGCACTAAATAAAAACCAAAACAATGAAATCAGGATTGAAACGCATTTTAATAAAGATTTAAAAATCGTTAAGATTGTTGTTTCAGACAATGGATCCGGAATTCCGTTAGGGCAAATGGCTCGAGTGTTTGAGCCCTATTATAGCACTAAGGAAACAGGTTCAGGACTTGGTTTGGCTATTGTTAAAAGAATCATCGAAGATCACAATGGCTACATTCGAGTCACACAGAATCTGCCCCAGGGAACTAAAATGATCATCGAAATGCCAATTCAGATTGAAACGGCCTGAGTTAAATAAATAGGGTCTTTATATTTAGAAGGACTCCAGGTAAAATCTCATAGACTTTCAGAAGTGAGCCAGTTATAAACTCATGGAATACTCCTCCTTAACTTCTCCAGTAAAGGAGCATGGGCTTTAAAAAGGTTGTTATGAAAATTCTAATTATTGATGATGAAAAACCGATTAGAGAAGTTTTGTCTGCCTCTCTTCAGGATGAAGGGTATGTTTTAGAAACAGCCAAAAATGGTGAAGAAGGTCTAAAAAAAATTGAAGAATTTCAACCGCAAATTTGTTTTTTGGATATTTGGATGCCAGGACGAGATGGAATTGAAATTTTAACAGAAGCCAGACAAAAATATCACAGTACTGAGTTTATCATGATTTCTGGTCATGGAACCATTGAAACGGCAGTTAAATCGACTAAATTAGGAGCCTATGATTTTATTGAAAAACCATTGTCTATAGATAAAATTATCATTACCTTGAATAATTTGAAGAATTATTTACACGAGAAGGAAGAAAAAACAGCGCTTTTGAATAAACTTAGAAAAAGTCTTGCTATTATGGGCGATGCCGACGCTGTTAAGCAAACAAAACAACTCATTTCTCGATTAGCTCCCACCCATGCATGGTGTTTAATTACTGGTGAAAATGGATCGGGAAAAAATTTAGTAGCACAAAATATTCATTATTTTAGTTCCAGAGCCAGCCTGCCTTTTATCGAATTTAATTGTGCTTCAGCTGCTGAAGAGTTGATTGAAGGCGAGTTATTTGGCATTGAAAAAAATGCTTATCCTGGTATTGAAAAAAACCGTCGTGGCAAGGTTGAGCTTTGTCAAGGTGGAACCCTATATCTTGAAGAGATACAAGATTTGCCAGCATTTGTGCAAATGAAATTGCTCAAGCTGATGCAAGAAAAAAAGTTTACTCGCTACGGTGGAAATATAGAAACAATTGCCGATGTAAGAATAATTGCTTCAACGACTCAAGATCTTGAAAACCTAGTTAAACAAGGAAAGTTTCGAGAGGATTTTTTTCATCGAATCAATATTCTCCCTTTTCATGTTGCAAGTCTTAGAGAAAAAAATGGAGATATTCCAACTCTGGTTTCTTATTTTAGTGATAGTTTCTCTAGGGAAAGTGGAGAAACTAAAAAAGTTTTTTCAGAAAAAGCAATTCACATGTTGAAAGAGTATTCTTGGCCCGGAAATGTGAGAGAATTAAAAAACTTTATAGAAAGACTTTATATTTTAACACCATCCGAATACATAGATGTTCATGATCTAAAATTTGCGGGGCTTGAAGAGGCAAATCCGAATAACACAGATTCTGTGTCAATGAGCAACTTCAGAGACGCTAGGGCGCAATTTGAAAAAGAATACTTAGTGCAGAAAATTCGTGAAAATGGTGGCAATATCTCCAAAACTGCTGAAGTAATTGGTTTAGAAAGAAGTTATTTGCATCGTAAAATAAAATCCTATGGCATCGAAGTAACATAATTGAAAAAGAGGGTGGTTCAATGAGATGGTCGCAAAGTCATTTATACACAGCTAAAGAGGCGCCTAGTGACGCCGAGATCGTTTCTCACCAATTGATGATTAGATCAGGAATGATCAAAAAGCTAGCTCCTGGTATTTATTCCTACGGAACTTTAGCATTAAGGGCAATCCGCAAGTTTGAGAATATAATCCGAGATGAATTAAATAAAAGAAATTGTCAGGAAATTTTGATGCCCATGGTTCAACCGAAGGAACTTTGGGTTGAGACCGATCGTTGGGAAGAAATGGGTGCGGGGTTACTCAAATTTAAAAACAGAAATGAACATTCATTTTGTCTTGGTGCTACCCATGAAGAGGCAGTAACAGATTACATAAGAAATGATTTAAGATCGTATAAGGACTTGCCCAGAACTTTATATCAAATCCAAACAAAATATCGAGATGAAATCAGGCCCCGTTTTGGATTGATGAGATGTCGAGAATTTATAATGAAAGACGCTTACAGCTTTGATTTGGATCAACCAGCAGCTTTGAAGTCATATGAAAATATGTACGGGGCTTATAAGGCCATTTTCGATAGAATTGGTGCTTCCTACAGAATTGTTCAGGCTGATGCGGGAAATATTGGGGGATCTCAAACCCATGAGTTCCAACTTTTAGCAGATGCCGGAGAAGATTCTCTATTGGTCTCAGATACAACTACATTTGCAGCCAATATTGAAGTTTGTCCAGCAATCGATTTTACGCCACAAATTTCTATGGTTGAATTAAAACCAAAAGAAAAATTTGCAACTCCAAATATAAAGACTATTGATGACTTGATAAAATTTCTTGGTACTGAGGGGAAAGGTCTGGAAGGCCCCAATGAGAGTTCCGGTGAGAAAGCGTTGGTCAAGACACTTTTTTTCTCTGTAAACAATGAAGCTATCGCGATTTTATTGAGAGGAAAAGATGAGTTAAACCCAATAAAGTTAAAAAATATTTTAGCTCTCGCGAACCCTCCTTTGATGTTATCTGATGCTGAGGTCCGCGCTGTAACTGGTGCCAATCCTGGTTCTTGTGGTCCCGTAGGTCTGAAAATTCCCATTTATATGGATCAAGGTGTTCAAGGATTAAGGAATTATATCGTCGGCGCCAATGAAGATGGATTTCATCTAAAAAATGTGAACCACTCCAGAGATTTTTCTGTGTTTAAGGTTGCCGATTTAAGAATGGCCAAAGAAGGTGATAAGTGCCCTGAAAGTTCAGGAAGATTAATTTCCTACAGAGGAATTGAAGTGGGGCATGTATTTTATTTAGGAAAAAAATATTCAGAAAAAATGAAAGCAAATTATTTAGACCACCAAGGGAAAGCTCAATCTTTCGAAATGGGATGCTATGGGATTGGAGTTAGTCGTACCATTCAAGCTATTATTGAACAGTCCCATGACGCAGATGGAATCATTTGGCCGTTAGCTATTGCGCCATTCCAGGTTCACATTTGTCTTCTAGATATAAAAAATGAAGCTATAAAAAATAAAGCCTTAGAGTTATACAATGAACTAAACAGTATAGGTCTTGATGTGCTTATTGATGACAGGGACGAGCGGCCTGGATTTAAATTCAAAGATGCAGACCTTCTTGGAATGCCTTACCGTTTAAATATAGGGGCTAAAGGGATAGAGGCAGGGGAACTTGAAATTATTGAAAGAAAAACAAAAAAAGTAACTAAAATAAAGCCACAAGAAGTTATTGGCTTTTTTAAGAAAGAAATTTGCAAATAAAAAAGTTAGGAAAAAGTATGAGTGACAATAAAGACATTTTTGGTGACGAAATTGAAACTAAAAAGAATGATTTTGCGAGTCTATTTGAAAATAGTTTATCCATGACAAACAAGAAACTGAAAAAAGGTGATGAGTTGAGGGGAGAAATTATTTCAATTGATAAAGACTCTGTTTTTATTGCCACGGGCACAACAAGGGATGGGGTTCTTCCAAAGGCAGAATTGCTAAATAGCGACAAAGAATTTTTATTTAAAAAAGGCGATTTTGTTGATGTGGTTGTTGTGAGGGAGAATCAAGATGAAATTTTGCTTCGCTATAAATTAGCTAAATCGGTGGCCCAAGATGTTGACTCCCTAGAGGATGCATTTGACATGGAACTGCCCATAGAAGGAAAAGTAACAGAAGAAGTTAAAGGTGGATTTCGCGTTCTTATAAATTCCAAAATCGCTTTTTGCCCTATAAGTCAGATCGATTTTAAAGTTGACCTAGATCATGGGAAGTATATTGGGCAGAAGTTTGAATTTTTAATTACTCAGTATGAAAACAAAGGGCGAAATATCGTTGTTTCAAGGAGAAGGATTTTAGATCAGCAGAAAGTAGAAAACGAAGGCGCTTTCCTGCAAAAATACAAAGTTGGTGATATTGTAACTGGAAAGATCACAAAGTTAGAAAAATATGGGGCTTTTGTTGAAGTAGAAAAAGGTATTGAAGGTTTGGTTCATATCTCTGAGATTGCTTGGGGAAGAGTGCAAAATCCAGGGGACGTTTTATCCCAAGGTCAAATAGTTCAGGCAAAAATTTTGAAAATTGAAGATTTGGAGAGAATGAAAATTTCGCTTTCAATTAAAGAGGGCGGAACTTCGATGGATCCTTGGAGCTCAATAGATACAGATTTTCCAATTGGAAAAAAAATAAATGGAACCATAGAAAAGAAAGAAGTGTTTGGGTATTTTATTTCTATAGCTCCAGGACTTCAAGGCTTACTGCCAAGATCCAAGTGGAAGGATTCTCCTGATGCCTCTCAAATTGAAGGCAAAAAAAAGGGTGATGTGATTGCTGTTCAGATAGATCAAGTTAACAAAGAAGATCGTCGAATTTCCTTTGGTTTGCAGTCTGAAGAGTATGATGATTCATGGAAATCCCATGCGACATTAGGAGGTACTAAAAAAGGGGTAGGAACCTTTGGAGAACTTTTAACAAAAGCTCAAAAAAAATAAAAAAATAAAAAAAATAGAAAAACTAAATAGAAAAACTAAATAGAAACTAAACAGAAACTAAACAGAAACTAAAAAGAAACTAAAAATAAGATAGGAGAATAAATGAAGTTCATTTTTATAGGTATTTTTCAGATTTTTCTATCCATATCTTTTGCCTTTGGAGGAAGTGATTTGATAGCTAAGGACCCCAATGGCAAACAGAAAATGATCTGCAAGTCGCAGAAAGAGATCAGAGTTCTTGTTCTGGAGCCGAAGGGTTTAGGCTGTGAGGTCTTGTATACAAAGCAAGGATCTGGTAAAATCATCGCGCAACAAAAACAAGGTACTTTGCGCTGCGAGGATGTATTTAATACCTTGAAAGAAAGATTGGCAAAGGGTGGTTTTAGTTGTGAAGCAGAATAGAAAAATTTCTTCTTTTGCTCCTAAAAACAAAAGCCAAGCCAAAGTAGTTAATGGAAAATCTAATATTCAAAGCATAAATTTAAAGAAACAGCGATGGGTTTCTGGAAATCATGCTGTATTGGAAGCCCTTTCGGTAAATCCTCGATCCATATTAAAAGTAATTTTTCAGCAGGGATGGCAAGGGCTTCATTTGCAAAATGAGATCTATAAAAAAGTAAAGACATTGGCCATAGATGTAGAAGAAAAACCTAAAGGTGTTTTGGATAAATTATTTTTGAATCATCAGGGGTGTTTGGTCCTTGTCGAGGGAAGACCAAAGTTATTAGATTCTGATTTGACAACACCCTCTCAATTGTTGTTCTTGGATGGGATTGAAGACCCTCATAATTTAGGAGCTATCTGCAGAACCTCATGGCTCTTAGGAGTTCAGGGTATTTTTATTCCTGAAGATCGAGCTGTCGATATAACTCCAGCTGTACATAAAGTTGCTTGTGGAGGAGTGGAGCATGTTCCCATTTCAGTTGAAAATCAGTTTAAAACTCCACTAGAAAAATTTAAAGAAATGGGTTATTGGGTATTCGGCCTGAGCCATCAAGCAAAAAATTGCATTTTTGAACTTGAAATTCCCAAAAAAGTTATTTGGTGTGTAGGGGCAGAGGATAAAGGATTAAGGGGCTCCACGGAAAAATTATGTGATGATTTTGTATCAATCCCTCAGGTTTCTTCTTCAGCAAGCTACAATGCCTCTGTGGCTGCAGGATTGGTGCTTTCGGAAGGATATAGACAACATAATTACGCATCAGGTCGTCCTTGAGTAATTATAATTCTCTTTGACTCTAAAACTATTTGCTCGTAAAAAGTTTCGGTTATCAAGATAACAAATCAAATATATTTTGATGTGCTGTTTTTTGTGCTGGTTTAGCTCAATTGGTAGAGCAGCTGATTTGTAATCAGCAGGTTGCGGGTTCAAGTCCCATAACCAGCTCCATTGGACAGGTGCCCGAGTGGCTAAAGGGGGCAGACTGTAAATCTGCTGGCTTAACGTCTACGAAGGTTCGAATCCTTCCCTGTCCACCAAAGTTCTAGCCCAGAATTTTGGTAGTATGAAGGGCAAAGTCGCGGGAGTAGCTCAATTGGCTAGAGTATCTGCCTTCCAAGCAGAGGGTTGCGGGTTCGAGACCCGTCTCCCGCTCCATTTTTAAGTTTGAGAACGGTTTGATCTTGAGATCATTCAGGCTGGATCTCTCTTAGGGGTGGGGTTATGTGCCCGTGTAGCTCAGTGGTAGAGCACACCCTTGGTAAGGGTGAGGTCGTCGGTTCGGCTCCGATCACGGGCTCCATTTGATGGCCATTATTTTAAAATGGGTGTTGAATTTTGAATATAATGAATTAGTATTGGATTTTTAGTTAATAAATATTAATAACAATTTATCTCTTCGGGAGGAAATAATGTCTAAAGAGAAATTTAACCGTAATAAACCTCATGTTAACATTGGAACCATTGGTCATGTCGATCATGGAAAGACAACTTTAACTGCAGCCATTACAACCACATTGGCGGCTGAGGGTAAATCTCAGGCTATGTCTTACGATCAAATCGATAAGTCTCCTGAAGAAAAAGAACGTGGAATCACTATCTCTACAACCCATGTAGAGTATGAAACAGACAAGAGGCACTATGCTCACGTTGACTGTCCTGGGCACGCTGACTATGTAAAAAATATGATAACAGGCGCTGCTCAGATGGATGGTGCTATCTTGGTAGTTTCTGCTGCAGACGGACCGATGCCACAAACTAGAGAACACATTCTTCTTGCAAGGCAAGTTGGGGTTCCTGCGTTAGTTGTGTTTATGAATAAAGTGGATATGGTTGATGATAAAGATCTTCTGGAGCTTGTCGAGATGGAAGTGCGTGAGTTGTTAAGTAAGTACGAATTTCCTGGAGATAAGATTCCTATAATTCTAGGTTCTGCTAAGCTAGCTTTGGAAGGTGATAGCTCTGATTTGGGAAAGCCATCTATTAAGCGATTGATGGATGCTTGTGATGCTTATATTCCTGAGCCTGTTCGTGCTACAGACAAAACATTTTTAATGCCAGTTGAGGATGTGTTCTCAATTTCTGGTCGAGGAACTGTGGTTACTGGACGTGTTGAGCGTGGAATTATCAAGGTAAATGAGGAAGTTGAAATTATAGGAATTAGACCTACTCAAAAAACAACTGTTACTGGTATAGAGATGTTCCGTAAGCTTCTTGATGAGGGTCAGGCTGGAGATAATTGTGGAGTTCTTCTAAGGGGAACTAAAAAAGAGGATGTTGAGCGTGGGCAAGTTTTGGCTAAACCTGGCTCTGTAAAACCTCATAAAAAGTTCAAAGCTGAAGCCTATATTCTAACAAAAGAGGAAGGTGGAAGACACACTCCTTTCTTCAATGGGTATCGTCCTCAGTTTTATTTTAGAACCACGGATGTAACAGGAGTAGTGACTTTGAAACAAGGAACAGAAATGGTTATGCCTGGTGACAGAGTTGAAATTAATGTTGAACTAATCGCTCCAATTGCAATGGAGAAGGAGCTTCGTTTTGCTATCCGTGAGGGTGGAAGAACTGTTGGTGCTGGTGTTGTTACTGAAATAGTTGAGTAATTTTTTAAAACTAATTAAGGCTACGGATGGAAGTTTGTAGCCTTAATATAAAGGGCTGTAGCTCCAGCGGTAGAGCGAACGACTCCAAATCGTTAGGTCGCGGGTTCGAATCCCTCCGGCCCTGCCATTTTAAATAATTTCTTTGAAAATCAGTTCATTCTCCCAAGCTAAAATAATCTAAATGAATTAAGGGATTTTATGAATAAAACAAATAGTAAATTGCTGACAATTAGTTTCGCTTTGTTTTCATTTTTGATTGGATTCAGCCTTCATTTGATTCTTAAATCTTTTTCTGGGGCTTTTGCGATTGTTGCAAGGCTGAATGAAAATGATTTGTTTAAGCATGGCCTTCCAGTCCTGATTGGTTTAGTTATATTTTTCTATCTGCAATTTAATAAAAAAACATTGGAGTGGGGAAGTGAAGTGGTATTGGAAATCACAAAGGTTGTTTTCCCGACAAAGGCAGATACAACGGCGCTTACAATTGTTGTTGTTGTTTTTGTTATGATTTCTTCTGTTATTATTACGTTGTTTGATTTTGTCTCCAACGCTATAGTCAAACATATTATTAATTAAGGAGTTCGGATGAACCAAGAATTTCCAAAAAAATGGTATATAGCAAATACTCAAACTGGATGTGAGCAGACGGCTAAATCTGCTATCGAAGAAAAAATAAGATCTTCTAAGATGGAAAAATATTTCGGCGAAATTTTAATTCCCGCTGAAAATGTAGTTGAGTTGGTAAAAGGTCAAAAGCAAACAAAATCAAGAAAATTTTTTCCTGGATATATTTTTGTTCAAATGTATTTGAATGAAGAGACTTGGCATCTGGTAAAAAGTTCTTCAAAAGTCTCTGGATTTGTTGGTGGAAAAGTAAAACCTCCAGAAGTTCCTGAACATGAAGTTATGAGAGTAACTCAGCAAATGGCTGGGGTTTCTGAAAAGCCAAAACCAAAAATAAGATATTCAGTTGGTGATACAGTTGTCGTTGTTGACGGTCCTTTCAGTAATTTTAACGGTGTTGTTGAGGACATTAATGAGGATAAAGGAAAAGTTAAGGTTTCGGTGAGTATTTTCGGTAGATCGACACCAGTTGAGTTGGATTTTGTTCAGGTAGATAAAAATTAAATGGATTTTACTAAAAAAGATTAAAAATCTGTATTTTTTTATTAAAATCTAAATAAATTTCATTGTTGTTATAAATTGTCTTTTTAAGAAAATTAAAAAAAAATAAAATACTATTTGGAATTTTCACTATTTTAGAATAGAAGGTGAATTCGAATACATTTGTAGGAGTGGGAATATGGCAAAAAAAGTTACAGGAATGATCAAATTGCAGATTCCGGCAGGGAAGGCCAATCCGGCACCTCCCGTTGGACCGGCGCTCGGACAACATGGTGTAAATATAATGGAATTTTGCAAACAGTTCAACGCGCGAACTCAAAAGATGGGCGATGATATTATTCCAATAATAATCACTGTTTATCAGGATAGGTCCTTTACATTTATCACTAAGACTCCGCCGGTGTCATCTTTATTAAAGAAGGCAGTTAAGATTCAATCTGGATCCAAACAACCTCAAAAAGATAAGGTCGGCAAGGTGAAAATTAGTGATGTTAAGCAAATAGCAACAACAAAGTTACCTGATTTAAATTGTATAAAAGTTGAGTCAGGTATGTCGCAAGTTATCGGGACTGCTAAAAGCATGGGCCTGGAAATTCAGGAATAGTGGGATTATATGTCAGGAAAAAAATATAAAAAAATGTCTGAGAAAGTTGATGCAAACAAAAAATATTCAATTGATGAAGCTTTTGGCTTGGTTGTTGAGACGGCACCTGCCAAATTTGATGAGTCTATAGACGCGGCATTTAGGCTGGGTGTTGATCCTAAGCAGTCGGACCAGCAGGTCAGGGGGGCCATTGCCTTGCCAAATGGTTTGGGTAAAAAGGTTCGAGTTATTGTATTTGCAAAGGGCCCTAAAGAGGCTGATGCAAAAAACGCTGGGGCAGACTTTGTCGGTGCTGACGATTTAGTTCAAAAAATTCAAGGCGGTTGGTTGGATTTTGATAAGGCGATAGCTACTCCAGACATGATGTCCACAGTCTCAAAGGTGGCCAAAATACTAGGGCCTAGGGGGTTGATGCCAAACCCAAAGATTGGAACAGTAACAATGAATGTAGCTGAGGCCGTTACTGCTGAAAAAAAAGGCAAGCTAGATTTTAGGGTTGATAAAGCCGGTATTATTCATGCTTCTGTTGGTAAGAAGTCAATGGGTGGTGAAAAATTGAAAGAGAATTTTATGGCATTGTTAGGTGCTGTTCTTCGGGCAAAGCCATCTACATCTAAAGGGCTTTATATTAAATCAGTTGCAGTTTCTTCGACAATGGGGCCTGGGATTAAAATTGATGCAAATGAGGCAATGGGAAATAAAGAAGATTAATTAATATAAAAATTATTGCGATCAGAGACAGTAGGTTCCGAAAGGTTTAATACATAAAGTGCCTGCCGAGATTGACAAGCAGTCCTGCCTGTTCGCATTTATTCTATTGAAAGGAGGATGTTTGTGATTACACGTGCTGATAAAGAAAATGAAGTAAAAACCATTTCTGATAAGTTGGCCAAGTCAAAAGCAGCTTTCATTGTTGATTTTAAGGGTATGAAGGTGGATCAGGTTACTGATCTTCGAAAAAAACTTCATCCAGTAGAGTCTGAAATGAAAGTAGTAAGAAACACTCTTGCTAAGCGTGCTTTAAAAGATTTCCCTGTAATGAGTGACGCAATTTCTAGCGCATTTAAGGGAACTAACGCTTTTGTTTTTGCATATGGAGATGTTGCTGCTGCGGCCAAAACCCTGTCTGTGTTTGCAAAAGACATAGAGGTTTTCCAATTGAAATCAGGAGTCATGGATGGCCGTAGATTGGATGAGAAATCAATCAATTTTATAGCTACTTTGCCAGGAAAAGATCAATTACGGGCTCAATTTCTTGCATTGTTAAATACTCCTGCAACTCAAGTTGTTAGAGTTCTTAATGAAGTGCCTACGGCGCTTGCAAGGGTTTTAAAAGCAAAATCTGAAATAAATTAAATTAATTATTAAAAATAAACTAGGAGAATTAAAATGGCATTATCAAATGAACAATTAGTAGAAGAATTATCGCAAAAGACAGTCCTCGAGATTGCTGAGCTAGTTAAGTTGTTAGAAGGAAAGTGGGGCGTTTCAGCAGCGGCACCTGTGGCTGTTGCGGCAGCTGGTGGCGGAGCAGCTGCTCCCGTTGAGGAAAAAACTGCATTTGATGTAGTTTTGGTTGATGCGGGCGCTAATAAAATTAATGTTATTAAGGAAGTGAGAGCAATAACTGGATTGGGACTTGCTGAGGCTAAAGCTTTAGTGGAAGCGGGAAATAAGACAGTTAAAGAAGGAGCGACTAAGGATGACGCTGAGAAAATTAAAAAACAATTGGAAACTGCTGGTGCTAAAGTACTAGTTAAGTAATATCTGAATGGGGCTGTGCTGTGTGCAGAGCTCCATTTTTTTTATTAGCCAAATGTGTGTTAAATCTATAGACATATAGATTGCTCATCTTTAATGTTGTGCTTGATTTATTTAGAATTTTTATTTTAGCTCTATAAATTGGGAGAATTAATGGACCAAACCCCTATTGCTGCCTCGAATGTACGTATACGTAAATCTTTTGCAAAAAATAAACAACTTATAGACATACCTAATTTGATAGAACTTCAAAAAAGCTCTTATGAGGCATTTTTACAAAAAAATGTTGATCCAGACAGACGCGGAATGCTTGGTTTAAACGGAGTTTTTAAGGGGGTTTTTCCTGTTAGTGACTTTAATGGTACGGCGAGTTTGGAATTTGTAAGTTACACCTTGGAGCCAGCAAAATATGACGTAGACGAGTGTCGCCAAAGAGGGATGACCTTTGCTTCTCCGATAAAAGTGACCTTGCGTTTGATAGTTTTTGATGTGGACGAAGAATCTGAAGCTAAAAGTATACGTGATGTTAAGGAGCAAGAAGTCTATTTGGGCGAAATACCACTTATGACATCAAATGGTTCATTTATTATAAATGGAACAGAGAGAGTTGTTGTGTCGCAATTGCATCGCTCTCCTGGTGTATTTTTTGACCATGACGGTGGAAAAAATAACGCAAGTGGAAAGTTAATTTATTCAGCTAGAGTTATTCCTTATAGAGGATCTTGGTTGGATGTGGAATTTGATCAAAAAGATTTAATCCATGTTAGAATCGATAGAAGAAGGAAGTTTCCTGTTACCATTTTGCTGAAAGCTCTTGGTTATAATACAGAGCAGCTTCTTGAGTATTTTTATGATCTAGACGAAGTGTCTGTTGTTGGTGGAAAGCTATTTAGAAAACTAGAAATTGACCGAATGTCTGGTCAAAGAGCTTTGGCTGATATTTTAGATCCAAAGACAGGTGAGCCTATTGTGAGATCAGGAAGAAGAATCACTAGGGCCATCGTGAAAAAAATTAAGGAAATTAATTTAACTGAATTAGAGGTTAATCCTAGTGATTTAGAAGGTAAGGTTTTGGCTAAGCCATTAATTGATGAGTCAACAGGCGAAATTATTGCCGATGCTAATTCTGAACTTAATAGTGGTTTTATTAAAAAAGCAATAGAAGCAGGAATTGATAAATTCTTTTTAATATTTTTTGATGGGTTGACTGTTGGGCCCTATTTACGAAATACTTTACTTGTTGATAAGGTCAATAATAAGGATGAGGCTCTTGTTGAGATATATAAAAGGCTAAGGCCAGGGGAGCCGCCTACCTTGGATGCATCGGCGGCATATTTTCAAAAACTATTTTTTGATCCAGAAACCTATGATTTGTCCGAAGTTGGTAGGATTAAAATTAATCATAAATTTGGTATTAGCATGGAAGAGTGCCCGCCTTCCTTTAGAATTTTAACTAAGAATGATATTTTAAGTACTGTGAAGACGATGATCGACTTGAAAAATGGTAAAGGCGTTGTCGATGATATTGATCATTTAGGTAATCGTCGTGTGAGATCTGTTGGAGAGTTGTTAGAAAATCAATATCGAATTGGTTTGGTTCGAATGGAGCGTGCTATTCGTGAGAGAATGAGTTTGCAAGACGTTGAAACCATGATGCCTCATGATTTGGTAAATGCTAAGCCAGTAAATGCTGTAGTTAAGGAATTTTTTGGTTCTTCTCAGTTGTCACAGTTTATGGATCAAACTAATCCCCTGTCTGAAATCACACACAAGCGAAGACTATCAGCTCTAGGGCCAGGAGGTCTAACAAGAGATCGCGCTGGATTTGAAGTTCGAGATGTTCACCCTACTCATTATGGTAGAATATGTCCAATTGAAACGCCAGAGGGGCCGAATATAGGATTAATTGCGTCCTTGGCAACATATGCAAGAATTAACAGCTATGGTTTTATTGAAACTCCATATAGAAAAGTAGATGCTGGTAAAATTTCTCCAGAGATTACCTACATGTCTGCCCTTGAAGAGGCTGGTCACTTAAAGGCTCAGGCAACGGAAGATAATTTAGGTACCTCAGTTATTCAGTCTCAAATAGTGACGGTGAGAAGAGATGGTGAGTACGAATCAGTAGATAAAGATAAAGTTTCTTTAATTGACGTTTCTCCTTCTCAATTGGTATCTATTGCTGCTTCTTTAATTCCTTTTTTGGAGCATGATGACGCGAACCGAGCTCTAATGGGTTCTAACATGCAGAGGCAAGCTGTTCCTTTGTTAAGATCTAGGGCGCCGCTGGTGGGAACTGGGGTGGAAAGACTTGTTGCAAGAGATTCAGGTACCTCTGTTGTGGCTACAAATGATGGTATTGTTGAAGAGATCGATGCTGCTAGAATTGTAGTGAGAAGATTTGCAAAGGGTGGAGAGCTAGGCGCTAATGTTGATATTTACAATTTAATTAAATATCAAAGAACCAATCAAAATACTTGTTTTAATCAAAAACCAATAGTCAAGCTAGCAGATATCGTTCGAAAAGGTGATATCATCGCGGATGGTCCTTCAACCGAATTGGGTGAATTGGCGTTGGGTCAAAATATCCTAGTGGCGTTCACTCCATGGATGGGATATAACTTCGAAGATTCTATTTTAATTTCTGAGAGGTTGCTGCACGAAGATACGTACACTTCTATTCACATTGAGGAGTTTGAATGTATCGCGCGTGACACGAAGCTGGGCAAGGAAGAGATTTCTAGAGATATTGCCAATGTTGGTGAGGAAGCTCTCAAAGACCTTGATTCTTCGGGTATTATTAGAATTGGTGCTGATGTTAGACCGGGGTATATTCTTGTAGGAAAAGTCACTCCTAAAGGGGAGACCCAATTGTCTCCTGAGGAAAAGTTATTAAGAGCTATTTTTGGTGAAAAAGCTGGAGATGTTAGAGACACTTCTTTGCGAGTGCCTTCGGGTGTTTATGGAACAGTTATTGATGCTCAAGTCTATTCTCGTGAGGGTTCAGAGCGAGACGAGCGATTAAGCTCAATTATTGAGGAAAAAAAGAAGAAATTAGAAAAAGATTTATCTGTCGAAATAAATGTTATTAAAAATAATGCAATTGAAAAATTGAAATCAATTATTGTTGGGAAAAAAACTACTGGCGTTCTTTTGAATGAAGATGGAAGTCAAAAGTTGTTGAGCAAGGGACAGGACATTACAGTTGCTGATTTGGAAACCATTCCGTTTGAGTTGTTAAGTTACATTCCCTTGGAAACTGAGTTAGAATTTCATGTTACCAAAATCGTTGATTCGGCAAGAAATCAATTGGATGCAGTGAAGATGGTGTTCAATGAAAAAATAGATCGTCTCAGAAAAGGTGATGAATTACCTCCTGGTGTTATCAAAATGGTTAAAGTTTATGTGGCCATTAAGAGAAAGCTTCAAGTGGGAGATAAATTTGCTGGGCGGCATGGAAATAAAGGTGTGGTATCAAAGGTGTTGCCAGTTGAGGACATGCCTTATTTAGCAGATGGCTCTCCTGTTGATATGGTATTGAATCCATTGGGTGTTCCTTCGCGAATGAATATAGGGCAGATTCTAGAAGTTCATTTAGGATGGGCGGCCCATAGTTTGGGTAAGCAACTTTCAAGATATGTGGATGACTGGAACTTTGAGAAGGCAAAGAAGGAAATTAAAGATATTTATAATGATTCTGAGATTTCAGCAAAAATTGATAAATCAGATGAAGCATCTCTTAAAAAAATTGTAGGAACTTTAAAGAACGGAATTCATGTGGGCACTCCCGTGTTTGATGGTGCGAGTGAGGCAGATATAAAATCGCTTCTTAAAAAAGCGGAACTTCCAGACAGAGCTCAAACAATTCTTTTTGATGGTAGAACTGGAGAGCCTTTCAATAACCCTGTAACTGTGGGAATTATGTACATGCTTAAGTTGCATCATCTAGTTGAAGAGAAAATTCATGCTCGTTCTATTGGTCCATACTCTTTAGTTTCTCAGCAGCCTCTTGGGGGTAAAGCCCAGTTTGGTGGCCAGAGACTTGGGGAGATGGAGGTTTGGGCTATTGAGGCATATGGTGCCGCATATTCATTGCAGGAGTTTTTGACAGTTAAGTCTGATGACGTTGCTGGAAGAACTAGAATGTATGAAAGCATTGTAAAGGGCGAAAACATTCTTGAGCCTGGTTTGCCAGAGTCATTTAATGTTTTGGTTAAAGAGCTTCAATCCCTAGCTTTAAATGTACAATTGGTGGAGTCTGATATCTTAACAGATAAAGCTGAAGAAGAGCCTATGGAAGATAATATTAACACTGAACCTAAGCATTAATAACGAGGTTTAATTTGAGAGATTTATTAAATTTTTTTGACAAACCAAAAGATCCATTATCCTTTGATTCCGTGAGAGTTTCTTTGGCTTCTCCTGAGATGATCCGTGAGTGGTCATTTGGTGAGGTAAAAAAACCTGAAACCATTAATTACCGTACCTTTAAGCCAGAAAGAGATGGTTTGTTTTGTGCTAAAATATTCGGACCCATAAAGGACTATGAATGTCTTTGTGGGAAGTACAAAAGAATGAAGTACCGTGGGGTAGTTTGTGAGAAATGTGGTGTTGAGGTTACTCAAACAAAAGTTCGTCGAGAAAGATTAGGACATATTGAACTTGCAACTCCTGTAGCGCATATTTGGTTTTTGAGATCTCTTCCATCTAGAATTGGTAATTTATTAAATTTGTCTTTAAAGGATGTGGAGAAGGTACTTTATTGTGAGGCCTATGTTGTTATAGATCCAATGGAAACGGCATTGATTGAGGGTCAGGTTTTATCAGAAGAAGCTTATCAAGCTGCATTGAATGACTTTGGGCCAAATTTTAAATCTGGAATGGGTGGCGATGCTGTTCGGGATTTGTTGAGGAAGATCGATCCAGAATATCTTTCTAAGAAACTAAGAATGGAAGTCAAAGATACAAAATCAGAGGCTCAGATCAAGAAAATTTCGAAAAGATTAAAGGTTGTTGAGGCTTTTAAAAATTCTATAAATAAACCCGAATGGATGATGCTTGATGCATTGCCTGTATTACCTCCTGATCTAAGACCTTTAGTTCCTCTTGATGGAGGAAGATTTGCTACATCCGATTTAAATGATCTTTATAGGCGGGTTATTAATAGAAATAATCGTTTAAGAAGACTGCAGGAGTTGAATGCGCCTGATATAATTATCAGAAATGAAAAGAGAATGCTACAGGAAGCAGTTGATGCACTCTTGGATAACGGAAGAAGGGGAAAAACTTTTACTGGTCCAAATAAGCGTCCTCTTAGATCTTTAAGTGATATGCTCAAGGGAAAGCAAGGTCGGTTTAGACAAAATTTATTAGGAAAACGAGTCGATTATTCTGGGAGATCAGTTATTGTTGTTGGGCCTAATTTGAAGTTGCACCAGTGTGGCTTGCCGAAAAAAATGGCCTTGGAGCTATTTAAGCCTTTTGTTTATAACAAACTTGAAGAGAAGGGTTTTGCTACAACTATAAAACAAGCTAAAAAATTAGTAGATCAAGAAACTGTAGAGGTATGGGATATTTTGTCTGATGTTGTGAAAGAACATCCTGTTATGTTGAATAGGGCGCCTACTCTTCACAGATTAGGTATTCAAGCGTTTGAACCAGTTCTTCATGAGGGAAAGGCCATACAATTACATCCTCTGGTTTGTACGGCATTCAATGCTGATTTTGACGGTGATCAAATGGCGGTTCATGTTCCTTTGTCCGTTGAGGCTCAAGTTGAAGCTAGAGTTTTAATGATGTCAACAAACAACATCTTAAGTCCTGCCAATGGTAAGCCAATAATTAATCCTTCTCAGGACGTTGTTTTGGGATTGTACTGGTTAACAAGGATTCGCCCAGGGGCAAAAGGGACGGGAAAACTTTTCTCATCTGTAAAAGAAGCTCAATATGCTTACGAGACAGGAATGGTTGATTTACAGGCTTCATGTAAAGTGAAAATTAAGGGAAAATTGGAAGAAGCTTCGGTAGGAAGAGCGATATTGTCTGATATCGTTCCTGATGAAGTTCCATTTTTTGAAGTTAATACGGTTATGAACAAAAAAACAATTGCTGCCTTGATTGATAAAACTTTTCGATTAGCAGGGGCGAAGGCCACTTGTATTTTAGCTGATAAAATTATGGAGCTTGGATTTAAGCATTCTACTGCCGCAGGTATGTCTATTTGCATTGATGATATGGTCATACCTGAAAATAAAAACAAAATGATTTTAGATGCGCAAAAACAAGTTGAAGAAATTCAACATCAGTATGATGAGGGATTGATAACAGACGGTGAACGCTATAATAAAGTCGTTGATATTTGGGCACAGACTGGCGACAAGGTTGCCAAAGAAATGATGAATCAAATCGAAAAACAAAAGTTTTTAATTGATGGAAAAGAATTGGTCGGCCCATCTTTTAACTCTATTTTTATTATGGCTGACTCTGGGGCCAGGGGATCTGCAAATCAAATTAGGCAGCTTGGTGGGATGAGGGGTCTCATGGCAAAACCATCTGGGGAAATTATTGAAACTCCTATTACAGCTAATTTCCGTGAGGGTTTAACGGTTATTCAATATTTTATTTCCACCCATGGGGCGAGAAAAGGGTTAGCTGATACGGCATTAAAGACAGCGAATTCAGGTTATTTAACAAGAAGGTTAGTTGATGTCGCTCAAGATGTCATTATTTCAGAAATAGATTGTGGAGTTGAAGATGGTTTGGAAGTGACTCCTCTATTTGAGGGCGGTGAAATTATTCAACCTTTGTCTGATAGAGTTTTGGGGCGAACTGCTTTATTTGATATTATTGACCCTCTTACAGGTAATATTATTGTCCGAGCAGGTGAAGAGATTGATGAACAATCTGTAAAGTTAATTGACTCTGCGGGTGTAGAAAAAGTTAATATACGATCAACACTTACCTGTAAAACACAACGTGGTGTTTGTGTAAAATGTTACGGCCGTGATTTGGCTAGGGGTGCAACCGTAAACTTGGGTGAAACGGTTGGTATTATTGCAGCTCAGTCGATAGGAGAACCTGGAACACAGTTAACGATGAGAACTTTTCACTTAGGAGGAGCAGCATCGAGATCTGTTGAACAGTCTGTCCATACTTCAAGATATGACGGTACTTTAAAGTTAATAAATGTAAATACAGTTAACAACAGAAGTGGTAAATTAACCGTAATGAATAGAAATGGTGAGGCTCTCGTTATAGATGAGACGGGAAGAGAAAAGGAAAGATTTAAATTAGTCTATGGTGCCATTTTAAGTTTTAAAGAAGGACAAAAAATTAGCAAAGGATCTGTTGTTGCAGAATGGGACCCGTACTCTAACCCAATTATTTCTGAGGTTTCAGCGCTCGTCCAGTACCATGATATCGAAGAGGGCTCGACAATGCAAGAGCAGGTCGATGCCGTAACAGGTTTTGCAACAAAAGTAATTACGGAGTCAAAATCATCCGATGTGAAGCCAACGGTTTATTTAATTGATAAAAATGGTAAGCAATTAAATCTACCTGGTAGGGATATTCCTGCAAGATATATTATACCTGTTGGAGCTCAGCTTTTAGTTACCGATGGGCAGGAAGTTCATTCTGGAGATGTTATTGCAAAAATTCATAGGGAAACATCCAAAACAAAAGATATTACTGGAGGTCTTCCTCGAGTAGCAGAATTATTTGAAGCGAGAAAGCCAAAAGAAGCTAGCATTATTTCAGAGATAGATGGCTATGTAACTTTTGGAAAAGATGTTAAGGGGAAGCAAAGGGTTATTGTTACTCCAGATGTAGGTGAACAGAGAGAATATTTAATTCCAAAAGGAAAACATGTTGCGGTGAGAGAGGGTGAATATGTAAGAGCTGGTGAGCCTCTAATGGATGGTCCCACCAATCCTCACGATATTCTTGCTGTTTTAGGGGAAAAACAGTTGTCAGCCTATTTAACAAATGAAATTCAAGAAGTTTACAGGCTTCAAGGTGTTAATATAAACGATAAACATATTGAGGTTATAGTAAGACAAATGTTAAGAAAAGTAGAAATTGCTGATCCTGGGGATACTCGATTTTTAAGTGGGGAACAAGTTGAAAAATTTACACTTTATCTTGAGAACCAGAGAGTACTGCAAGATGGTGGTGCTCAAGCTAGCATGAAGCCTTTGTTGTTAGGTATTACAAAAGTATCCCTAAGTACAGAAAGTTGGATCTCAGCAGCCTCATTTCAAGAAACTACAAAAGTGTTAACTGATGCTGCTATTAATTCAAAAACTGATAATCTTAGAGGGCTGAAAGAAAATATTATTATGGGCAGATTAATTCCTGCTGGGACAGGTTTAACGTCTTATAAAAAATGGAAAGTTATTATTAAAGAAGATGAAGAAATGATGATGGAAGCTTCGCTTCCTGGAATGAACGTGAGCAGATAAATAAAATAACTTGACGTTTGATTGATCGTTGTAATAAAAGCTTTAAGCTATTTGTGTAAAAATAAGGAAATTTTAAGGAGAATTTGTGCCTACTATTAACCAACTTATAAAAAAAGAGAGATCATCTCAAAAAAATCAAACTAAGTCTCCTGCCTTGACTTCATGTCCTCAAAAAAGGGGAGTTTGCACAAGGGTTTATACAACAACGCCAAAAAAACCAAATTCAGCATTAAGAAAAGTAGCAAAGGTTAGGCTTTCAAATGGTTTTGAAGTTATTTCTTATATTCCCGGTATAGGGCATAACTTGCAAGAACACTCAGTTGTTCTTATTAGAGGTGGAAGAGTAAAGGACCTGCCGGGTGTTAGATATCATATCGTTCGTGGAGTTCTAGATCTTCAAGGTGTAAATGGTAGATTGAGAAGTAGATCAAAATATGGAACAAAAAGACCTAAAAAGTAATTTTTAAAGGAAAATTTAATGTCACGCAGAAAAAAAACCTTCAAAAGAGAAATTATACCAGATCCCGTATACAAGGATTTGGTGTTTGCTAAATTTATAAATAAAATGACAATTCAGGGTAAGAAAGCTACCGCTCAAAAGTTATTTTATGGCGCTTTGTCTGAACTTGAAGGAAAAGTTCCAAATGAAGAATCGATAAATGTTTTAAAAAAAGCAATTGAAAACACCAAGCCGTCTATAGAAGTAAGATCAAGGCGGGTAGGTGGCGCGACTTATCAAGTTCCTGTAGATGTTAGGCCAACGAGAAGATTATCATTAGCTATGAAGTGGCTGATAGAGTACTCCCGCAGTAGGGGAGAGAAGGATTTTTCTAAACGACTGGCTGGGGAAATATTAGATGCCTTTAATAATAAAGGTAATTCTGTTAAGAAAAAAGAAGATGTTCATAGAATGGCTGAAGCTAATAAAGCTTTCTCTCACTATAATTGGTAAACTAAATGTCGGCCAAAGAGCCTAATAAGGTCAGTGATTTAGCATATACGCGAAATATAGGAATCGCTGCCCATATCGATGCTGGAAAAACGACTACATCTGAAAGAATATTATTTTATTCTGGCAAGAGTCATAAAATTGGTGAAGTTCACGAAGGTAATACGGCTATGGACTGGATGGTCCAGGAGCAAGAGCGAGGTATTACGATAACCTCAGCTTCAACAACTCTATTTTGGAATAATTATCGGATAAATTTAATTGACACTCCTGGTCACGTTGATTTCACAATTGAAGTTGAAAGATCTTTAAGGGTGCTTGATGGAGCAATTGCAGTTTTTGATGCTGTAAGCGGTGTGGAGCCACAATCGGAGACGGTTTGGAGGCAGGCCAACAAATTTAAAGTACCTAGAATTTGCTTTATAAACAAAATGGATAGAGTTGGAGCAAATTTTTTTGAATCAGTTGCCTCAATAAAATTAAAACTAAATGCTAATCCAATTATTCTTCAGATTCCTTATGGCTCAGAGGATAATTTTAAGGGGGTAATTGATCTTATTGAAATGAAACTTCACCTTTGGGGGGAGGATTCTAAATATGGAGATTCTTATATAACTTCTGATATTCCAAATGAGAATATTAAAGAGGTTATGGATTATAGAAAAAAAATAGTAGAAAGTATTGTTGAATTAGATGATGACCTTGTCGATTTATTTTTAAAAGGCGAGGAAATTAGTGTTTTAAGTTTAAAAAATTCTCTTAGAAAATCTGTGATAAATCTAAAGGCCTTTCCTGTTTTTTGTGGGTCTGCTTTTAAGAATAAGGGAATTCAGCCTCTTTTAAATGCTGTTGTAGACTACTTACCTTCTCCTTTAGATAAGCCATTTCTAACGGCAACTGATTTTAGAACTGAGTTTCCAGTAGAGTTTAAGGTTAACTTCGAGGATCCTTTTGTTGGCCTTGCATTTAAAATTGCAAATGACCCTTTTTCTGGAAATTTAACTTATATTAGGGCTTATTCTGGAACCTTAAGAGTGGGAGATGTGCTTTTAAATCCAAGAGTAAATAAAAAAGAAAAAATTCAAAAAATATTAAAAATGCATGCAAATCATCGTGAGGAAGTTGAAGATCTAAAAGCCGGTGATATAGGTGCAGTTATTGGTTTAAAATTTACTGGTACAGGGGACAGTTTATGTAATGAAAAACGAATTATTGTTCTAGAATCAATAAAAAGTCCAGAACCAGTAATTTCAGTCGTGGTTGAGGCAAAATCTTCTGCTGATCAGGTAAAAATGATTCAGTCCTTAGAAAAGTTAGAGAAAGAAGATCCTTCCTGTAAAGTCAAAACAGATCCAGAAACCGGACAAATTTTACTTTTTGGTATGGGTGAATTGCATTTAGAAATTCTGTTAGATCGACTGAGTAGAGAGTTTAAAATTAATGCAAACAAAGGAAAACCTCAGGTTTCATATAGGGAGACAATTTCAACGTCTGTAGAAGTTCAGGAGTCATTTGAAAAAAATATTGCAGGTGAAGATCATTTTGCTAAAGTTAAAATTTTCGTTGAATCAATTCCTGTTGAAAAGGGTATTGAGTTTAAAAGCAAAGTATCTCTTGATAATGAATTTAATACATTGATGCTAAGGGCTATAGAGAACGGATTTAGAGAAAGTGCTGAGGTTGGTGCGCTAGCTGGGTTCTCCATGCTCGGAGTAAGGGCAACTTTATTGAATGTAGAATATAATAAAGGAAATATTTCTGAAATTGCTTTTAAGGCGGCAACAATGATTGGATTTAAAGAGGCATTAAAGAGATGTAAGTGTGAGATATTGGAACCTATTTTTAAGTTAGAAGTAGTTTGTCCAGATGATTTTTTAGGAAGCATAGTGTCTGATTTGAATTCTAGAAGAGGTAAAATTACATTAATTGAGTCAAGAGGTGCCTTGGGGCAAGTGGTTAATGCTGAAGTGCCTTTGGGCCAACTGTTTGGATATGCTACAGATGTGAGGAGTCTAAGTCAGGGGCGTGCAACTTTTTCAATGGAATTTCTTAATTATCTAAAAGTGCCACCTAAAATTTGTTTGGAATTATTAAATTCAATGGGTAGATAAAAAAACATTTGACATCTCTTACTATTTTGTAAATATTCACACATCTCAATAAAAGACGCTTACAGAAAGCTCCCCCCTATCTAAAATTTGGGAAAAAAGTTTTTGATGTGGCAATAACTAAAGAGAAAACAGAGAAAAATATGCAAAGTCAAAAAATTCGAATTCGTCTAAAGGCGTTTGATCATAAGTTATTAGATCAATCCACAAAAGAAATAGTTGATACGGCCAGAAGGACTGGCGCGAAAGTAGCTGGACCGATACCCTTACCAACTAGAATTAATAGATATACGGTTTTAAGGTCTCCGCATGTCGATAAGAAATCAAGAGAGCAGTTTGAAATAAGAACTCATAAGAGAATGCTTGATATTCTAGAGCCTACTCAACAAACAATTGATCAACTTATGAAGTTGGACTTGTCTGCTGGTGTTGATGTTGAAATTAAATTATCTGCTAAATAAGGTGCAAAATGACAGAATCTAATCAAATTAAATTAAGTTCGCTTTATGTATTCAAAGAAGGCATGTCTACATACTTTGACGACAATGGTTCGGCTATTCCAGTGACGGTTTTAAGATATTCTCCTTGGGTTGTTTCTCAAGTAAAAACTAAAGAGAATGATGGGTATGAGGCTCTTCAAATCTCTTGTGAGCCTAAAAAAAATAAAAATTCTAATAAATCGGAAATTGGTCATAGTAAAAAAATCGGACAAGAAGTTGGTTTTAGATATGTAAAAGAGGTTAGAGGAAGTTTTGATCAAAATGCTGTTCTTGGGGCGGTTGTGTCAATTGAATCTTTAGTAAAAGGCGATTTGATTAAGGTTACCGCGAAATCAAAGGGACATGGGTTTGTTGGTTCTGTCAGAAGGTGGAGTTTTGCTGGTGGTCCAGCATCTCATGGATCGAAATTTCATAGACAGCCTGGTTCGAGTGGTAATAGAACTTGGCCTGGAAGAGTTATGCCAGGTAAAAAATTCCCAGGTCATTGGGGAGACGAGACTGTAACTGTTAAGAATTTAAAAGTTTTCGATGTAATTCCTGCAGAGAATGTGCTTATCGTTAGAGGCTCGGTTCCTGGGGCTCGAAACTCTTTGGTAAGATTGGTGAAGGTGTAGCTATGGCAGTTTTAGACGTAGTAAATATGGATAACATTAAAGTGAGTTCGGTTGAATTGCCAGACTCAATTGTTCAGGGTGAGGTTGATCAATCATTGCTTCATTCAATTGTTAAATGGCAACTAGCCTCCCGAAGACAGGGAACGCATATGACTAAAACAAAGGGTTTAGTTAGTGGCGGTGGAAAAAAGCCATTTAAGCAAAAAGGTACTGGAAATGCGAGACAGGGTTCCACGAGATCGCCGCTTATGCCAGGAGGAGGAACGGTTTTCGGTCCCCAGCCGAGAGATTATTCTTACAGTGTTCCAAAAAAAATGAGACGAGCTGGGTTGCGAATGGCGCTCACTCATCTTATAAAAAATAATAAGTTTATAGTCTTGGATGACTTGAAATCCGATGGAAAAACTAAATCCTTTCTGAGTGGGATCAAAAAGCTTGGCTTGGATAAGGCAGTAGTTACAGATTCGAGTTCAAACGAAATGATTTTAAGAGCTAGCAGAAATCTAGAAAAATATGTATTTATTCCTACTGTTGGTCTAAATGTTTATGATTTGCTGAAATATGACGCTTTAATTTGTACAAAAAGTTCAATTAAGGGGCTAGTTGAAAGAGTTGAGGTGATTTCTTGAAAAATTTAGATTTATTCCCTTTGATAACTGAGAAGGCGGCTTTGAATGCAGAGGCTGGTACTTACGTTTTCAAAGCAAAGTGTGATTGTGATAAAATTGAAATTAAATCTTTTGTTGAAAAACGTTTCTCTGTAAAGGTTGTATCTGTAAGGACCTCTATTTTTTCAAGAGCACAAAAAAATAAAAAAAATGGAAAACTAATCAAAAGTTATTTTAAAAAAGTGTATGTTAAACTTGGTAAGGGGATGAAAATTCCTCTTTTTGAAGGTGTGTAGAATATGGGAATAAAAGTATTTAATCCAACATCTGATGGTCGTAGAGGAATGACAGGGTATGATTTTTCTGAAATTACAAAAAGTGAGCCAGAAAAATCATTAACAGTTAAGTTGAAAAAGCACAGTGCTAGAAATAACTACGGCCGAATAACAATGAGGCATGTTGGTGGTGGTCACAAAAAATTATACAGAATCATTGATTTTAAAAGAGAAAAATTAGATGTGCCCGCAGTGGTGAAATCAATTGAATATGATCCTTATAGAACGAGTAGGATTGCTTTGCTTCATTATCTAGATGGAGTAAAGTCCTATATTATTTGTCCCATTGGTCTTAATGTTGGGGACTCAATCACTTCAAGTGATAAAGCTGATATAAAACCAGGAAATTCATTACCACTCAAATATATTCCGGTAGGAACCATTATACATAATATTGAGTTAAGGCCTGGAAAGGGTGGGCAAATTTGTAGAGGTGCTGGTGCCAGCGCTGTATTGGTTGCTAAGGAAGAGAAGTATTGTCAGGTAAGAATGCCATCTGGTGAAGTCAAGCAAATATTATCTTCAAATAGGGCTAGCATTGGACAAGTGGGAAATACAGATAATGAGAATATTAATCTTGGTAAGGCCGGTAGATCTCGATGGAGAGGTATTAGACCATCAGTTAGAGGGATGGCTATGAATCCAGTCGATCACCCTTTGGGCGGTGGAGAAGGTGTTGGCAAAGGGCATCATCCAGTAACTCCATGGGGGCAGCAGTGTAAGGGATTCAAAACTAGAAACTCAAAACGTACAGATTATTCTATAGTAAAGCGACGAAAGTAGGCAAAAAATGGGTAGGTCATTAAAAAAAGGTCCATTTGTGGATCATCATTTATTAAGTAAAATTAATAATGCAATTGAAAAGAATGATAAAAAAGTTATTAAAACTTGGTCAAGACGATCTACAATTTTGCCAGATTGCATTGGGCTTACGTTTGCGGTTCATAACGGAAAAAAATTCGTACCATTGTATGTAACTGAAAATATGATTGGCCATAAATTTGGTGAATTTGCACCAACAAGAACATTTAACGGACACGCAGAGAAAAAAGCGCAAGCAGCTCCGGCGTCAGTGAAAAAGTAGGAAATTTATTATGGAAGCTAAAGCATCATTAAGATATGCAAGAGTTGGATGTCAAAAAGCAAGATTGGTTGCTAACGTTGTTAGGGGAAAAAAGGTAGATCTGGCTTTGAAAACTTTAAATTTTATGGACCAAAAATCAGCCGAATTATTTAGAAAATTAATTGAGTCTGCGGTTGCGAATGCTGAGTTTAAAAAGCTTATGGATATCGATAGATTATTTGTAAAATCAATTTATGTTGATCAAGGCCCAAGTCTAAAACGGTTTAGACCAAGAGCGCAGGGCAGGGCGTTTGGAGTAAAGAAGAAAACGAGTCATCTAAACGTTGTATTAGAGGAGAAATAAAGTGGGTCAAAAGGTAAATCCAATTGGTTTTAGAGTAGGCGTGATAAGAACCTGGGAGTCAAGATGGTTTGCAAAGGGAAGAAAATACTTTGAAAATCTACATGAAGACTTGAGGTTAAGGGATTTTTTGAAGTCAAAGTTGAAACACGCTGGGGTGGCGAGAATTGAAATTGAAAGAGCTGCTGAAAAGCTAAAGATTATAATTCAAACAGCGCGACCAGGAATAGTAATTGGAAAAAAAGGTACTGGGATAGATTCGCTTAAAAATGAGGTTCAGTCTTTAACTAAAAGTGAAGTTTATTTAAATATTCAAGAAGTGAGGAAGCCAGATATAGATTCTCAGTTAGTTGCTGAGAATATTGCTCTTCAGCTTGAAAAAAGAGTTTCTTGGAGAAGAGCGATGAAAAAGGCTCTTGCTGCTGGAGTAAAGGGTGGAGTTAAGGGAATTAAAATTAGAGTATCTGGTAGGCTCGATGGTGCAGAAATAGCTAGATCAGAGTGGTATAACCAAAAAAGTGTACCATTGCATACATTGAGAGCAGATATAGATTATGGAACGGCTGAGGCTTTAACTACTTATGGTATAATCGGTGTTAAAGTTTGGATTTATAAGGGTGATATTTTAAGCACTCGTGAAATTGAGGAGGCTGGTCGTGTTAAGTCCTAAAAGAGTTAAGTGGAGAAAACAGTTTGTTGGAAGATCTAAAGGGTTGGCCTATAGGGGTTCCAATTTGGATTTTGGAGATTATGGACTGCAAGCATTAGAGGCGGGTAAATTAACTGCAAGACAATTAGAAGCTGGAAGAATTGCTATTTCAAGAAGTGTAAAAAGAGGTGGAAAAATTTGGTGTAGAGTATTTCCTAACATACCTGTAACAAAAAAAGCAGCTGAAACCAGAATGGGGAGTGGAAAAGGAAATCCTGAATTTTGGGTTTCTCAAATATTGCCTGGAAAAATTCTATTTGAGTTGGATGGGGTTACTACAGAGCAAGCTAAAGAAGCCTTTGAACGGGCAGCACATAAACTTCCATTTAAAACAAGATTTTTATCAAGAGAGTAGAAAATGAAATATAGTGAAATAAAAAATTTGACAATAGTGGAAATCAATAAATCATTGCAAAAAAAGCAGGAAGAGCTCTATGAGATGAGAGTTAAAAACAACTTAGGTCAGCTGACAAATCCTTTGCAAATTAGGTTTTTAAAGAAAGATATCGCTAGAATTAATACAGTTATTTCTATGAAAAGATTAGAGGTTTAATTAGTTATGGCAAATTTATCAAAAAAAATGGAACTTGTCGGTGAGGTTGTAAGTAATAAAATGCAAAAAACTATTTCTGTTTCAGTGTCAAGAGTGGTAAAGCATGTTAAGTATGGAAAATATTTGAAGAAGAGCACAGTTTTTAAAGCTCATGATGAGAAGAATGATTCTAAAATTGGAGATAAGGTATTGATAAGAGAGTCAAGACCTCTAAGTAGAACAAAAAGATGGGAATTGATAAAAATTTTAAAGTAGTAGGAAAAAATTATGATTCAAATGCAAACAAGGCTTTCAGTTGCTGATAATTCAGGGGCGAAAGAAGTTATGTGTGTTAAAGTTTTAGGTGGCTCTAAGAGAAGATTTGCATCTATCGGTGACGTAATTGTTGTTTCAATTAAGGATGCAATGCCTAATTCGAAAGTTAAGAAGGGCGATGTGGCCAAAGCTGTTGTAGTTAGAACGTCGCACAAGTTGAAAAGGCCGGATGGTTCGTATATCAAATTTGATGAAAACTCTGCTGTTTTGATAAATGCAGCTAAAGAACCAATAGGAACAAGAATTTTTGGCCCTGTAGCTAGAGAGTTAAGAGCAAAGCAGTTTGTTAAAATTGTTTCGCTTGCTCCAGAAGTATTGTGAGGAAAAAATGAATAGACTGCAAAAAATCTACAACGATCAAATTAAGTTAGAGCTTAAGACTAAACTGGGTCTCAGAAATATTATGGAAGTCCCTAAGCTTGAGAAAATAGTAGTAAGCGTATGTACAAGTGAAGCCGTTCAAAATCCTAAAATTTTAAATAGTGTTGTCGATGAGTTGACTTCAATAACTGGACAAAAAGCTGTTATGACGAAGTCAAAAAAAGCGATTTCAAATTTTAAATTAAGAAAAGGTCTTTCTATTGGAGCAAGAGTAACTTTACGAAAAGACAGTATGTGGTCGTTTCTTGATAGGTTAAACACGTTGGCGTTGCCTAGGGTGAGAGATTTTAGAGGGCTTCCTTCAAAAGGATTTGATGGAAAAGGTAATTATAATATGGGACTTAAAGAACAAATTGTGTTTCCTGAAATTAATTATGATCGAATTGAGAAAACCAGAGGGATGAATATTACAATTTGTACTTCTGCTAAGAATGATTTGCATGGTAAAAGTTTATTAGAAGCTTTGGGTGTTCCATTTAGAAAATAGAGGAAATGAATGGCAAGATTATCATCAGTTGTAAAAAATAACAAAAAGAAGAATACGGCTATAAAATATTATAAGCACAGGCAAGATCTGAAGGAGAAGTCTTTAGATTTAAAACTCTCCTTAGAGGAAAGAATGGAGTTTCGATTGAAACTAAATAAATTGCCAAGAAATACTTCTTTATCTAGACATAAAACTAGATGTGAGTTGACAGGTCGACCTAGGGGCAACTATAGAAAATTTGGATTGTGTCGGTTGGAGTTTAGAAGGCTAGCTCTCGATGGCAAAATTCCAGGCGTAACTAAGGCAAGTTGGTAAGAGGGAATATGGATACAATTGGACAGTTTTTAACAAGTATTAGAAATGCGGGTTCAGCTCGATTGGAAAAAGTAGATATGCCATCATCAAATATGAGGTTTGGTATAGCTAAGATTTTGCAGGAAGAGGGTTATATCAAATCTTTCAAAATTGCTAAGGATTCAAAGCAAGGAATTATGAGAATTTATTTAAAGTATGATGATATGGGTAAGCATATCATTAATAAAATTCAAAGGGTAAGTACTCCTGGCAGAAGATATTATTCTAAGTCTACGGATATTCCTAATGTAAGATCTGGTTATGGAATTTGCATATTGAGTACAAATAAGGGTGTATTGTCTAGTAAAAAAGCTAAACAATTTAAATTAGGCGGAGAAATTCTCTGCGAAGTTTGGTAAAGGAGCTTAAATGTCTAGAATAGGTAAATTGCCAATCTCTCTTGAGGCTGCTCAAGTTGACCTTAGTAATAAAAAATATATTGTTGTTAAAAATGCAAAAAACTCTTTAGTAATTAATAGACTTCCTGGTGTTGACATCAAATTGGTTGATAATAAAATGCACTTGTCAACATCGGTTGATAACAAAAAGACTAAGGCGCTTTATGGTCTTCATAGAGCTCTTCTGCAAAATGCTGTAACTGGAGTTACTAAGGGTTTTTCTAAATCTCTTGATTTGAATGGTGTTGGTTACAGGGCTTCAATTAATGGTAAAAAATTAGAACTTTCTTTGGGCTACAGTCATCCAATTTCATATTTGATTCCAGATGGGATTGAAATTAAAGTTGAAAAACAGACTAATATTTTAATTTCTGGTTCAAGTAAGGAACTGGTTGGACAAGTCGCAGCCAAAATCAGAGGGTTCAGATCTCCCGAACCTTATCTTGGTAAAGGAATTAAGTATACTACAGAAACTATAAAACGAAAAGCTGGAAAATCTGCTGGAAAATAGGAGGATTTGGTGAAGGTTGTTATTAAAAAGAGTTTTTCAGACAGACTGATGAATAGACTTTCCAAAAAAAATAGAATTAGAAAAAAAGTTAGCGGAACACTGCTGCGGCCTAGATTATGCGTTTACAGGTCATTGAATCACATTTATGCACAAATAATTGATGACGTCGCGATGAAAACCGTTTTAGAGGCGTCGTCTCTCGACATCCCAGAGAAGATGAGCTTATCGAAGAAGGCTGTTGAGGTTGGGAAAATATTAGCGAATAAAGCAAAAAAATTGAATGTTGAATCTGTAGTTTTTGACAGAAATGGTTTTATTTATCATGGTAGGATTAAATCTTTGGCGGATTCTGCAAGGGAAAATGGTCTTAAATTTTAAGGGTGAAAAATGGATAAAGTTAATAGTGATTTTGAGGAAAGAGTTGTAGCCATAAACAGAGTGACTAAAGTTGTTAAGGGAGGAAGGAGATTTTCTTTCGCGGCCTTAGTCGTTGTTGGTAATAAACTTGGAGAGGTTGGATTTGGTTCTGGCAAGGCTGGTGAAGTTCCAGAGGCAATCGGAAAAGCAACTAGATCTGCAAAAAAAAATTCATACTCGGTGAATTTAAAGGAAAATAGAACTATTAACCATGAAGTAATTGGTAGATTTGGTTCTGCTAAGGTTATTTTAAAACCAGCTTCTGAAGGTACGGGTGTTATAGCTGGTGGTGCAGTTAGATCTGTTTTGGAATCAGTAGGGATAAAAGACATATTAACAAAGTGCATAGGAACAAGAAACCCTCATAATGCCGTTAGAGCAACAATTGATGGTCTAATTCAGTTAAAGGCTGGAGTAATTAAGAATGAAAAAATTTAAAGTTAAATTGGTTAAATCTTTAATAGGATGCTCTCAGTCGCAAATTAGAACAGCTAATGTATTAGGGCTTAAGAAAATTAATAATTCTCGTACGTTCATTGATTCTCCACAGTTTCGAGGGCAAGTTAAGAAGATTCAGCACCTTATAATTCTAGAAAAGGAAAGTAAATGAAACTTTTAGACAGTTTAAAACCTAAGGATGGATCTGTTCACTACAGAAAAAGAGTTGGTAGGGGAATAGGTTCGGGTCTTGGCGGTTATAGTGGTAAGGGTGGAAAAGGTCAAACTCAGAGAAGTGGTGGATCTATTAGAAGAGGTTTTGAGGGAGGGCAAACTCCATTGCATAGAAGATTGCCAAAGTTTGGTTTCACAAACAATATGTTTAAAACTAAATATAAATCGCTTAGTTTTTCTGACTTAGAAAAATTTGGCTCAGAAATAAGTATCAGTGATTTGGAATCAAAGTTTAAAAATGGACCTTTTAAGCTTCTTAATAATGGTAAAATTTCTAAAGCAATAAATTTGACTGTTCATAAAATTACAAAGAGTGCTAAAGAGCAAATTGAAAAAAATGGTGGAAAAGTAACAATTTTATAATAAGGATGTAAGGTGTCAGTTTTTGCAACATTTTTTGAAAATAGTGAGTTAAGAAGAAAGATATTTTACACTCTAATTGCACTGTCTGTTTATAGAGTAGGTGTTCATATTCCTACCCCTGGTGTTAATTCTGTAGCGGTTATGGAATTGTTTTCTAATAATTCAGCAGGGATTTTTGGTTTGATTAATTCATTTACTGGGGGCGCGTTCTCGCAATTTAGTATATTTGCTTTGGGTATCATGCCCTATATTTCTTCTTCAATTATTTTTCAACTGCTGTCGTCTGCTTTGCCAGCTTTAGAAAGTCTAAAAAAAGAAGGAGAATCTGGAAGGAAAAAGATTAACCAATACACTCGCTATTTCACATTGTTATTGGCCATTGTTCAAGGGTATGGGATGAGTAAATTTCTTATTAATTATAGGTCTCAGTCTGGGCAAATGTTGGTCTCTTCGCCTTATGTAGGAGTTGTTCCATTTGAAGTGGTTGCAGTTCTAACTTTGGCGGCTGGAACTTGTTTTATAATGTGGCTTGGTGAGCAAATTACTGAGCGAGGGATTGGAAACGGTTCTTCCCTTATAATTTTTACTGGTATAGCCTCATCGATTCCCAATGGAGCAAGCCAGTTGTATACACTTTTTTCTCAAAATGAAATTAATATGATTTCATTAATTCTTTTATTGATTATGATGGTTTCTGTTATTGCTTTTGTTGTTTATATGGAGACATCTCAAAGAAAGATTTTGGTCCACTACTCACAGAGAACAAGTACAAGTCAAACCGCAAAACAGGTTACTTCGCATCTGCCAATTAAAATCAATTATGCTGGTGTTATACCGCCAATATTTGCAAGTTCTATTTTGATGTTTCCAGCTACATTGGCTCAATTTACTAATATTCAATGGTTGAAATCCATACAAGAGGCAATTCATCCAAATGGTGTTATTTTCAATCTCCTTTTTGTCTTTTTGATTGTGTTTTTTTCATTTTTTTATACTGATATTATTTTTAATCCTAATGATATTTCAGAAAATTTGAAGAAGTCAGGAGCATTTATTCCAGGAGTTCGATCTGGAACATCAACGGCGCAGTTTATTCAGGATGTGTTAAATAAAATCAATGTATTAGGTTGTATTTATTTAAGCTTTATCTGTATAATGCCGGGACTATTGGCTTCTGAGCTAAAGTTACCTTTTTATTTCGGAGGTACATCTCTTCTAATATTAGTAGGGGTAGCTTTAGACACAGCACAGCAGATTAACTCATATATTTTAACTCAAAAATATGAAGGTTTTTTAAAAGGAAAAAAAATTTCAGCAAGAAGAGTTAATTTTAATTAGGTATAGAAAATTTTAAAAATTTAAAGTATTAGGAAGTTTTATGAAAGTTAAACCATCTGTAAAAAAAATCTGTAATAAATGTAAAGTTATTAAAAGAAAAGGCGTTGTGAGAGTAATTTGTGAGAATGCTAAGCACAAACAAAGGCAGGGATAAAAAATGGCTAGATTATTCGGTGTTGATTTACCAAAAAATAAAAGAGTAAAAGTTGCTTTGACATATATTTTTGGAATTGGAAAAACCAGAGCTGAAGAAATATGTAAGAAGTTAAATATCAGTGATTCATTAAGAACAGAAAATCTTTCAGACGAAAATGTTGCTAACATTAGGGCTATGGTAGAACAAGGCTTTAAAGTAGAGGGTGATCTAAGAAGAGAAGTAGGTTTGTCAATTAAAAGGCTAACAGATTTAAATTGTTTTCGTGGAGTTCGACATAAAAAAGGATTGCCAGTTCGTGGTCAAAATACCAGATCAAATGCAAGAACTAGAAAAGGACCAAAGAAAACTGTCGCAAATAAGAAGAAAATAGTATAGGTAGTGTTATGAATACAGTAGAGAAAAAAGTTCAGAAGAAGAGAAGTAAAAAAAGCGCACCAAATGGATTGTGTTTTATTCAAGCTGCATTTGGTAATGTTATTATAACGATAACTGACTTGAGGGGTGAGACGATATCTTGGTCATCCGCAGGTCATTTGGGATTTAAGGGAAGTAGGAAAGGTACTCCTTTCGCAGCTCAAGTAACGGCTGAAGATGCTGCAAAAAAAGCAATTGAGACTGGCCTTAAAACAGTTGAAGTGTATTTGAAAGGGCCAGGTGCTGGACGAGAGCCGGCAATTAGAGCACTTTCTGGGACAGGGCTAAAAATTTTGTCTTTAAAGGATATAACGCCGGTTCCCCATAATGGATGTAGACCTCCAAAAAGAAGAAGAATTTAGGGAGATGTAAATGAGTTGTGTAGTAAATAGTGTTTGTAAATTGTGTAGAAGAGAGAATTTAAAGTTATATCTCAAGGGCGATAGATGTTATTCAGATAAATGTGCTTTTGAGAGGAGACCTTACCCCCCTGGACAGCATGGCCAATCAAGGTTGAAATTTTCAGAGTTTGCCTTGCAGCTAAGAGAAAAGCAAAAAGCTAAAAGGTGGTATGGACTCTCTGAAAAACAGTTTAGTAATAATTTTTTAAGAGCATCTAAGGCTGATACGATGACAGGAATCGAATTGCTAAAAAATTTGGAATTGCGTGTTGATAATGTCGTGTATAGTTTAGGACTAGCCTCATCAAGGCGTCAGGCTAGACAGTTGGTTTTGCATAAGCATTTTATGTTAAATGATAAAGTAATAAATATTCCGAGTATTATGCTTAAAAAAGGTGATGTTATTAAAGTCTCTGAAAAAAGTGCTAAAAATAGTTTTTTTTCTAATTTAAACAGCCAAGGTAAAAAAACTGTACCATCATGGTTGGATCTTAATTTTGATCTCAAATCTGGGGTGGTAAGGGATATGCCGAGCAGGTCTGAGTTGTCGTTACCAGTTGAAGAAAATATGATTGTTGAGTATTACTCAAGATAAAGTGAGGATTGCATGCAAGAGCATTATTATAAATTTTGGAGAGATCTCATTAAGCCAAAAAGTTTTGAAGTCGACAAGGATACTTTTAAAGATGATTATGGTAGATTTACTATTAGGCCGTTAGAGAAGGGATTTGGAGTCACAATAGGAAATTCTCTTAGGAGAATTCTGCTTTCTTCTATGATGGGAGCATCGGTTACCGCAGTTCGGTTTGATGGTGTATTGCATGAATTTTCTTCATTACCTGACGTGTTGGAGGATGTTGCTGATATTATTTTAAATTTAAAAGAATTAAGATTCAAGATGTTCACATCTGAGAATTTAACATTACGTATAAGTAAAAAAGGTCCTGGTAAGGTAAAAGCCTCTGATATTCAGGTTAATGATAAAATAGAAATTTTAAATTTAAATACACATATAGCTACTGTTGGTCCAAACGGTGATTTTAATATGGATATTATTGTTGGCTTTGGCAGAGGATACGTGTCATCAGACATGAAACAAGATAATTTTCCTTTGGGATTTATTGCTATCGACTCATTGTTTAGTCCAATTAAAAAAGTAAATTATAGCGTCTTGAGTGCGAGGGTTGGACAAAGAACTGATTACGATAATTTAGTTTTGGAAGTGTGGACTGATGGCTCTATAAAACCAGATGAGGCGCTTTCGTTGGCATCTAAAATTATGAAAGATCAATTGCAGGTTTTTTTGTTATTTGATGAAGCTTTTGAGCCTAAGGAGGATAAAGCTGATGGGTTTTCACCTCAGTTAAACGATAATTTATTTAGATCAGTAGACGATTTAGAGCTTTCAGTTAGATCTGCAAATTGTTTGAAAAATGCTAATATAAGGTTTATCGGGGAACTTGTTGTCAGATCTGAAGCTGAGATGTTAAAAACAAAAAATTTTGGGAGAAAATCTTTAAATGAAATTAAGGAGATTTTGTCTGAAATGGGACTTGGTCTCGGAATGAAAATTGATGGATGGCCGCCTGTAGGTTGGGATCCTAGTATTGCAAATTTTAAACGTGAACAACAATAGGAATTAAGAATGAGCTCTCATAAAAAACTAACAAAAAGATTTTCAAGGCGCAGTGGTCCAAAAAAAATGTTAATTAAGGGATTGTTAGTAAATTTAATAACACATAATCAAATAGTTACCACCAAAGCAAAAGCATTCGAAATAAAAAGAGTTTTTGATAAAAGCGTAACATTGGCAAAAAAAAATAATTTAAACTCTTTTAGGTTATTGATGGCAAGACTTAGTAATAAAGAGGCAGCTAGCAAGCTGCTCAATGAAATAGCTCCAAGAATGTTGCAAAGAAATGGCGGTTACACAACAGTTGTAAAAATGCCAAACAGATCCGGAGACAATTCCCCAATGGCATTTATAAAGATTTTATAAAAATTTTAATAGTGCCTTTCAGTTCTATCAGTATCTTCAATTAAGAGCTGTCCCTACTCGTCGTGTTTTTTAATATATTCAAGTAAATATATTTCTAAAAGAAATTCTTTTTTCTTCTTCAAAATATACCTAGCAGTCTCGCATAAGCGAATAGTTGATTTTTTCGTAATCAAAGAATCTAAGTTTTTTTGCCTTTGTAGCACAATGAATTAAAAGAAATAGATTAAATATTTAAAATTGACTATTATTATGTGTTTGATTATTACATTTCAACACTTTGGGGGCATAGCTCAGCTGGGAGAGCATCTGATTTGCATTCAGAAGGTCGCAGGTTCGATCCCTGTTGCCTCCACAAAAATAGTTGTTGACTTAGTAGTTATTAATAAATATAAGCCTCAACATCGCTCTTTGAAAACTAAATAGCTAGTACAAAAATTAATGAATTTCATTTTGGAGAGTTTGATTCTGGCTCAGAACAAACGCTGGCGGCGTGCCTAATACATGCAAGTCGAACGGGGAAAGCCGCAAGGTTAGTACTAGTGGCGCACGGGTGAGTAACGCGTGGGTAATCTGCCTCAAAGTGGGGGATAACCAGTCGAAAGATTGGCTAATACCGCATAAGACTACGATTTATTTTGTAGTAAAAGAATTTCGCTTTGAGATGAGCCTGCGTGAGATTAGCTAGTTGGTAAGGTAATGGCTTACCAAGGCTTTGATCTCTAGCTGGTCTGAGAGGATGATCAGCCACACTGGAACTGAGACACGGTCCAGACTCCTACGGGAGGCAGCAGTAGGGAATATTGCGCAATGGGGGAAACCCTGACGCAGCGACGCCGCGTGAGCGATGAAGGCCTTCGGGTCGTAAAGCTCTGTCGTATGGGAATAATAATGAATGTACCATATAAGAAAGGATCGGCTAACTTCGTGCCAGCAGCCGCGGTAAGACGAGGGATCCTAGCGTTGTTCGGAATCATTGGGCGTAAAGCGGGTGTAGGTTGCTTTTTAAGTCAAATGTGAAATCCTAGGGCTCAACCCTAGAAGTGCATCTGATACTATTAAGCTTGAGTGTGGAAGAGGCTATTAGAATTCCTGGTGTAGTGGTGAAATACGTAGATATCAGGAGGAATACCAGTTGCGAAGGCGGATAGCTGGTCCAACACTGACACTAAGACCCGAAAGCGTGGGGATCAAACAGGATTAGATACCCTGGTAGTCCACGCCGTAAACGATGGATACTTGTTGTTGGAGGTATTGACCCCTTCAGTGACGAAGCTAACGCGTTAAGTATCCCGCCTGGGAAGTACGGTCGCAAGATTAAAACTCAAAGAAATTGACGGGGGCCCGCACAAGCGGTGGAGCATGTGGTTTAATTCGATGCAACGCGAAAAACCTTACCTGGGTTTGAAATAGATAAGAAAAGTATCAGAAATGATCTTCTCGCAAGAGCTTGTCTACAGGTGCTGCATGGCTGTCGTCAGCTCGTGTCGTGAGATGTTGGGTTAAGTCCCGCAACGAGCGCAACCCTTGCCTTTAGTTGCCAGCATTCAGTTGGGCACTCTAGAGGGACTGCCGACGTTAAGTCGGAGGAAGGTGGGGATGACGTCAAGTCCTCATGGCCCTTATATCCAGGGCTACACACGTGCTACAATGGCAGTCACAAAGGGCAATAGCAAAACTGCGAAGTGAAGCTAATCCCAGAAAAGCTGTCTAAGTTCGGATTGCAGTCTGCAACTCGACTGCATGAAGCTGGAATCGCTAGTAATCGTGGATCAGCATGCCACGGTGAATACGTTCCCGGGCCTTGTACACACCGCCCGTCACACCATGAAAGTTGGTTGTACCAGAAGTCATTGCGCTAACATTGAAGCAAATGCCCAAGGTATGGTCGATGATTGGGGTGAAGTCGTAACAAGGTAGCCGTAGGGGAACCTGCGGCTGGATCACCTCCTTTCTAAGGAAAAAAGTACTAGCTATTTAGTTTTGAAAGAGTGAAGGCATGGGCCTGTAGCTCAGTTGGTTAGAGCACACGCTTGATAAGCGTGGGGTCGGATGTTCAAGTCATCCCAGGCCCACCAACAATTCTTGATCTTTGACAATTTAAAAGTATATTTAAGTGATTTTTAGCAATTTATTGAAGTTATTAAGAGCTTACGGTGGATGCCTAGGCATTGAGAGGCGACGAAGGACGTGGTAAGCTGCGATAAGCTACGGGGAGTGGCAAACACACATTGATCCGTAGATTTCCGAATGGGGAAACCTGCTCGCAAGAGCGAATCGCAAACGACGAGAAGTGAAACATCTCAGTATCGTCAGGAAAAGAAATCAATTGAGATTTCCGTAGTAGTGGCGAGCGAAACGGAAAAAGTCTAAACCAACTTAAAGTAATTTTGGTTGGTGTTGTGGGGTTTACATAAAAATTAATAGATCTAGACAAATTTTTTGGAAAGAAAAACCATAGAAGGTGATAGTCCTGTTGTTTAAAGATTGAAAAAATTTGGTAAATTCCCAAGTACCACAATACACGAGAAATTTTGTGGGAATCTAGGAGGACCACCTTCTAAGACTAAATACTACTCAATGACCGATAGTGAACTAGTACCGTGAGGGAAAGGTGAAAAGAACCCCGAGAGGGGAGTGAAATAGAACCTGAAACCGTAAGTTTACAAGCAGTAGAAGCGCTTTTTATGCGCAACTACGTACCTCTTGCATAATGAGTCAGCGAGTTATTTTTGCAGGTAAGGTTAAGTCGAAAGATGTAGCCGTAGCGAAAGCGAGTCTGAATAGGGCGTTAATCTGTAGAAATAGACCCGAAACCCAGTGATCTAATCATGGCCAGGCTGAAGCGAGGGTAACACCTCGTGGAGGGCCGAACTAGTTGGTGTTGAAAAACCTTTGGATGAGCTGTGATTAGGGGTGAAAGGCCAATCAAACTGGGTGATAGCTGGTTCTCCCCGAAATATATTTAGGTATAGCCTTAGATAATTGTATCACGGAGGTAGAGCACTGAATGGGCTAGGGGTCTTTACCGGATTACCAAACCCAAACAAACTCCGAATGCCGTTGATATTTATTCTAGGAGACAGTCTGTGGGTGATAAGGTCCATAGACGAGAGGGAAAGAGCCCAGACCATCAGCTAAAGTCCCTAAATCTACACTAAGTGGTAAACGTTGTGGAGTTACTTTGACAACTAGGAGGTTGGCTTAGAAGCAGCAATCCTTTAAAGAAAGCGTAATAGCTCACTAGTCTAGTGACTCTGCGCGGAAGATACAACGGGGCTAAGTGTAGTACTGAAGCTATGGCTTGCGTAAGCAAGGGTAGGGGAGCGTTCTGTATTAGGATGAAGGTTGACTGTAAAGACAGCTGGACGAAACAGAAGTGATCATGCTGACATAAGTAGCGTTTAACTCAAGTGAAAAACTTGAGCGCCGAAAACTCAAGGGTTCCTGGGCAAGGATAATCCTCCCAGGGTTAGTCGAGACCTAAGATTAAGCAAATTTGTTAGATCGATGGATGTACGGTTAATATTCCGTAACTGTTAAATGATTGCATAAGGAGTGACGTAGTAGGTAAGCCCAGCCTGTTAATGGATTCAGGTGTAAGCGATTAGGAAGTTTTAAAGGTAAATCCGTAAAACAATTCTGAGTCGTTAATGCTTTCAAGTGGGTCTAGCCATGCTTCCAAGAAAAACTTCGTATGTTTAATTTAATACTCGTACCGTAAACCGACTCAGGTGAGTGGGGTGAATATCCTAAGGCGATAGGGTCAATCGTAGTTAAGGAACTCGGCAACTTAACACCGTAACTTCGGGAAAAGGTGTGCCCAAGCAATTGGGTCGCAGAGAAATGGGAGTAGCGACTGTTTATCAAAAACACAGGCATGTGCAAAGTCTCAAGACGACGTATACATGCTGACGCCTGCCCGGTGCTGGAAGGTTAAGAGGATTTGTTAGCGCAAGCAAAGCAGAGAATCGAAGCCCCAGTAAACGGCGGCCGTAACTATAACGGTCCTAAGGTAGCGAAATTCCTTGTCGGGTAAGTTCCGACCTGCACGAATGGCGTAACGACTTCTCCGGTGTCTCAACTACAGGCCCTGCGAAATTGAATTCTCGGTGAAAATGCCGAGTACCCGCAGAAAGACGGAAAGACCCCGTGAACCTTTACTGTAACTTGACAGTGATTTTAGAGTTTCTATGTGTAGCATAGGTGGGAGACTTTGAAGCTATCTCGCTAGAGATAGTGGAGTCTACAGTGAAATACCACTCTTATAAACTTTGAAATCTAACCTACCTTTATGGAGGGACACTGTCTGGTGGGCAGTTTGACTGGGGCGGTCGCCTCCCAAAAAGTAACGGAGGCGCGCGATGGTACCCTCAGCCTGATTGGAAACCAGGCGTCGAGTGCATTGGCATAAGGGTGCTTAACTGCGAGACCTACAAGTCGAGCAGATGCGAAAGCAGGCCAAAGTGATCCGGTGGTCCCGTGTGGAAGGGCCATCGCTCAACGGATAAAAGGTACTCCGGGGATAACAGGCTTATTCCGCCCAAGAGTCCATATCGACGGCGGAGTTTGGCACCTCGATGTCGGCTCATCACATCCTGGGGCTGGAGCAGGTCCCAAGGGTTTGGCTGTTCGCCAATTAAAGTGGTACGCGAGCTGGGTTCAGAACGTCGTGAGACAGTTTGGTCCTTATCTTCTGTGGGCGTAAGAGATTTGAGTAGATCTGTCCTTAGTACGAGAGGACCGGGATGGACAAACCTCTGGTGTTCCAGTTGTCACGCCAGTGGCATGGCTGGATAGCTATGTTTGGAATTGATAACCGCTGAAAGCATCTAAGCGGGAAGCAAACTACAAGATAAGATCTCTCTGATTAATATCCTAAAGGCACCTTGTAGACTACGAGGTTGATAGGCGAAAGGTGTAAGTACAGTAATGTATTGAGCTAATTCGTACTAATATGCCGTGAGACTTCATCAAATTAGCTAAAAATCACTTAAATATATTTTTGGTGTCTATAGCAAAAGTGAAACACCTGATCCCATTCCGAACTCAGCAGTTAAGACTTTTAGCGGCGATGGTATTGCACGCGCAAGTGTGTGAAAGAGTAGCACGATGCCAGTATTATGCCCGGCTTTGCCGGGCTTTTTTTTTGCCTTAATGCATATTTGTCATAAGCTCGAGTGACTCGAGCCAGGGTTTCTAAAAAAATTAGAACTTTTGAATTTCAATTATATGACGACTGTTGTGCGGAGTAATTTTTTTGTAGCTATTTTGAGATTCGTTGCTGAAAAAAATCTAGAATAATATAATGATTTTTTTGGAGTTTTCAACTGAATGGAATCACATTCATCCAACGATGGCTTTTAGGAATAGCAAGAACAAATTTTTTCTCTATTTAATAAAATGGCACGATTTGTTTGTATACTAATTGTTGAAACTTTTGTTGATCTGATTTTTGAAGTATATTGCGCATACTTGAAGAGCACTAAAAAAATGGTCCTGATTGTCTTTAGATTAAACTTAATCAAATATATCTTTTAAAGTAAGATTTTCCAGGAAAACCAGTTCGAAAACTGGTTTAAATGATTCTGTTTTTTTAAAATTAAATTTCAAAAGGAGCAGGATTTATTTGTTCGATTTTAGACATACTGTCAAAGTGACCCATTCCAATTGGCAATAAACCTAAATTTCTACTTTTTTTAACAGCATAATTAACTAATCTTTGTTGTGAAATTTTAAGTTTAGAAATTCTAGCAGGAACAATTTTTCCGCCATCAGCAATATACTTGTAAAGAGAAACAGGATCTTTATAATCAATTTGCATTAAGCTTTTAGCTGTAATTTTTTTCTTTTTTTGATCTAAGTCTTTTTTCATTTTTGTCCTTTTCCTAAAATAATATTGATTTATGCGTAAATTGATTATAGGAGTGTATACTTCATAATTAGAACATTTTCAAAGGGTTTTTATATGTCTGTGTGTGAATTAACTGGAAAGAGTCCAATTGTAAAAAACTTAGTAAGTCATTCCAATATTAAGACAAAGAAAGTAGTGCAACCGAACGTTCAGTATAAAAAGTTATTTAGCAAAAAGTTAGCAAAATTTTTTAAGTTGAAAATTGCTGTAAGTACTCTGCGGACACTTGACCATTCTGGTGGGTTTGATAGCTTTATAACTTTACAACCTGATTCTGTTTTGTCGCGACGTGCTTTAAAAATAAAGCAGTTACTAGTTGAGAATTAGAAGTAAATATTTTGATTAGGAGTTTTTTTGTGAAAATTGCATTTAAAAAAGGTTTAAAAGTTAAGGTATTATCTGGTTCGGATAAAGGAAAAGTTGGAATAATAACAAAATTGTTATTAAAGAAAAATATGGCTGTTGTGCAAGGGGTTAATATAAAAACCCATTTTAGTAAAAAAGATGGAATTTCAAAGCAAGAAGCTGCTGTTAATTTATGCAAGCTGCGAACTGTATAAAATTATTTTTGGTTGGTGATAAGGGATTCTAAAAGGTTAATGTTCTTTAGAATAGTCACTGTTTTCATTTCTTATGTTAAAAATTTTCCCTCTTTATCCCAGAACTGAATTCTGCTGAAAAAAATTGAAAAGCTCAAAAATTCGAGAAGTTATATGTTTCTTGGTTGCTGACAGCAACTAGGAAACATAGTAATATCCAAAATTCGATTAGAGCCGATTATTCTCAGTCGGTAGTGGAATGCTAGGAGTCAGTGTTTAGATGTGAGGACCCAATCAAATTCAAGAACTTCTTAGAATTTTAGTTACGAAGCTGAAATTTTAAAAGGAGTATTTGATGGATCCCAATTGGCAATCTATCAACCGGTTGATCGTTTTGCCAGAGCTAAAAATCCTAACACTGGCCAAAGTAATAAATTTAGTTACAACTATCAATGTGTTAAAGAATCTGAGTTTGAAGTTTGCCCAAAATATGCAGTGAGAAGTTATTCTGTGCATGATCGAAGGTGGGTCCGGGTTAAAGACCAACCTGTGCGTGGTATGGGCGTTAAACTTCACATTCTTAAAAGACGCTTTAGATGCCCCACTTGCAAGAAAGTCTTCACTGAACCCGTTCTAGGCGTTCGAAAAGGCTTTAAAACTACAGAACGCTTTCGTCGTGGGGTACGCTGGGCCTGTGATAATTTAAAAAGCCTAACTCACGTCCAAAAAGCCTACGCATGCTCCGCTGGGCTTATTTATAAAGTATTTTATGAACAACTTGAAACCAAACATCGTGAGAAAATGAATGACCCGTGTGGAACAACACTTGGTATTGATGAGCACACCTGGAAAAAGAGGCGTGGCAAAAAAAAGACAAACTGAATTTGCTTGACTAATCGTTGATTATGATCGTGAACGCATCGCCGAAGTGGTAAATGGTAAAACCGTTGGTGATTTAAAAACTCAACTTGGTTACATCCCAGGACGCGATCGCGTTGAAGATGTCACAATTGATATGTGTGATCCGTTTAAAAAATTTGTTCGAGAGTTTTTTCCCAATGCAAAAATCACCGCTGACAAGTTCCATGTCCTGCGCCTAACAAATCCCATGATCAATGCTGCAAGAACTGAAATCACTGGCGATCAGCGGAGAAACCCTGTACGGAAGTTATTACTTCGCCGAATCGGCGGATAATTTTTTCTAAGTATTGATGTAATTCGTTATTGATGTAATTCGTTGCAGATAAGGGTTTCCCTTTTTTTAGAGTTGAATCACACTTCACCAGTTGGGTGAGGATTCATTTTTTGACTTTTCAATAATTTTAAAAGTGTATAGACTCGCCTTCG
>WBZM01000356.1_pt1 | contig 67729 bp, 64 predicted proteins | sample 5204271 | NCBI WGS metagenome assembly WBZM01 (sample SAMN12344346, study PRJNA552823) | activated sludge metagenome | biome: Activated sludge suspended growth; feature: Nitrification reactor; material: Wastewater; isolation source: activated sludge from nitrification reactor of wastewater... | reverse complement strand
GTGGGAATGCTCTTCCAGGGTTCGGCACTGTTCGACTCCATGAAGGTGATTGAGAATGTGCGCTTCCCGCTGGATATGTTCTCCAACATGACCTTGGCCGAAAAAAATCAACGGGTGGATTGGTGCCTGGAGCGGGTTGGGCTATCTGGCGCCCACCAAAAATACCCTTCCGAACTTTCTGGTGGTATGCAAAAACGGGTGGGCATTGCAAGGGCCATCGTCATGGAACCGAAGTACCTTTTCTGCGACGAACCAAACTCCGGCCTTGATCCCCGAACGGCCCTGCTCATTGATGAGCTTATACAGGACATCACCTATGACTACAAGATGACCACCATCATCAACACCCACGACATGAACTCGGTGATGGAAATCGGCGACAATATTGCCTACCTGCACGAGGGCCGATTGGCCTGGCAGGGCAGCAAAGACCAAGTACTGTCGAGCGACAACGAACTGTTGCAGGGGTTCATTTTTGCCTCGCCATTTTTACAAAGATTGAGGGCGGCCGCTCTGAAGCACGGCTAATTTCACAATTTTTCCTCCAACCCACTTCCCTCTTGTTCTGTGGACAGGTCTGTTGCTGGTGCCGTATCAGCAATAGGTTGTGCTCCTGCATTGTTGCCCTCCAGCACCTCGTCGGCTTGGGTACTGAAAAAACTGCGGAAGAAGATGAGCAGACTCAAAACCCCGACTGTGATGGCCGTATCAGCCACATTGAACACGGGCCGAAAAAACTGGAAATGCTCGCCCCCCCAAACTGGCACCCACTCTGGGAAGAATCCCTCGAACATGGGGAAGTAGAACATGTCCACCACCTTGCCATGCAGGAAGCTGGCGTAGCCGCCCCCTTCGGGGAACATGGTGGCCACACCGCCGTGGTAGGGCGTTTCGGAGAAAATGAGGCCGTAGAAGGCACTGTCTATGATATTGCCGATCGCGCCGGCAAGGATGAGCGAAAAACTGGCAACCGTGCCAAAGGAAACCTCTTTAGAGCGCAGCAGGAGCCGCAGGTAATAGAACAAGAAACAGACCGCCACGATGCGGAAAAGGCTAAGGGCCAATTTTCCATATTCACCGCCGAGCGTCAGCCCAAAAGCCATACCCTCATTCTCCACGAAATGGATGAGCGCCCACGACTGCCCAAACATCTGCATCTCTTCCCCGTAGGCAAAATTTGTCTTAATCCAAATTTTCAGGCACTGGTCAATGACCAACACGCCTATGATGATAAGGGCTACTTTCAGTGATTTATTCAAAACATTGTCTTTTTGTGATAGGCATCTATGAAAATCAAGGGATGCCAATAGTTCCAAGGGTCAAAGTTCAGAATTGTTTGCGCATTGCGGAAATAAAAATAGTGGTTGCGCCAAAGGCACAACCACTATCTGGGTTTGGTCATCATTGAAAATAGGGGTCAGGACGCTCCCGTTCGCTTAGCATCCACACTGAGGGTAGCATGTGGCACGGCCATAAGGCGCTCTTTTGCAATGAGCTTGCCTGTGGCTCGGCATATGCCATAGACCTTGTTGTGGATTCGGAACAGGGCGTTTTCAAGGTGTTGGATGAGGTTGCGTTGGCGGGCGGCAAGGGAACTGAGATATTCCCGCTCCGTCGAACCAACAGCGTCGTCCAAGTTCTTGATTTTGGCATCCTCATTTTCGGTCAGTTCGGTCAACTGGCGCATGTAAAACCTGAGTTGAAGATGGGCAGCCTCTAATTTCTCGACAATTACGACCCGGAATTCCTCCAACTCAGCATCGGTGTACCGGGTACGGGTTTGTGTAGCTACAAGCATAGTATCAGTAAGTTGAGTAAAAAACAGATTCGTTTTATAAATAGAACAAAAGAAAAATCAAGCTACGCTTAGTTTCCATTGGCTTGTGGGGCAAATGTAACGCCCCAGCTTCCATTCCGCAAAACAGAAATATCAAAAAAAATAACAATGTTGAAAAGTTTTATTTTCAACCTTTTTGGATTGTTTTTAAGATTGAAAGCTATCTGTTTTAACAATAAAAAAGGGACGAAGTTGCCTACGTCCCAGCTTTGATTCTTGTTATTCTATTTAAGCAAAAAGACCCCTAACAATTTTTTTTCAAATATCTAACGCCCATTTTCAATTGCCTCCTCCTGCCCTACCCCAGATAGCATTCCAGCATCTATATGGCTGTAAGCCGATTGGAGTAGTTTCCTTGCCGCTGCATTATAAGGTTCCAAATCGAGCGCACGGTAAAGGTCGCTCACGGCATCTTCGTATTGCTTGTTGCGGATGCAGGCATCGGCCCTGCCCATGTAGTAGCCTGCATGGTCAGGTTTTATGTCAATGGCAATACCATAGCTTTCCATGGCTCCTTCAAAATCCCCCTTTTCCGTTTCCACTTTTCCAATAAAGGCATATACATCGGGGTTCTCACCGTCCAGCAACATGGCTTCCCTCGCATCGGCAATGGCGTCGCTGTAGTTATGGTCGAGCAGGTAGCACTTGGCCCTCGCAAGGAAGATTTCACCAAGCCGGGCGGACTGCAAGGCCGTCCTGAAATGAGCCATAGCTGCCTCCTTTTCGCCCATCTGGTATTCGATGATGGCAAGGTTGTTCAAGGCGACGGCATCTTCCGGCTGTATTTCGAGGGCTTTTTGCAACCAAGCTGCCGCCAATTTGGGTTGCCCCATTTCCAATAAAGTGATGCCTTTTCCGAGGCAGGCGTCAAAGTTGTTGGGATTCATGTGCAGGGCCGCATCGAAATCACGCAGCGCATCTGCTGTGCGGCGTATGCTGATGTTCGCCAAGGCCCGGTGCACGAAACGGTCTTCGCTGGGCATGGCAGACAGCACCATGCTCAAATACTCGATGCCTTGTTCCACTTGCCCACGTCGTAGCAAAGCATGGCCGTACAGTTCGTAAGCTGCTGTGTCCGTTGGGTTCAGGGCAAAGAGCTTTTCCAAGGTAAGGGCCGTCTTGCCAAAGTTCTCCAATTTGAAATTGGCGAGGGCATAATTGTACAGTGCCTTGGCATCCTGTGGATTGTCCTCCAAGGCTGCGGCATAATACTCGGCAGCGGGTTCCCAGTCCTCGGCTTCGAAAAAGCCATCGGCCTGTTCTACATAATGCTGTGACTCAAGGGCAAAGCCCGACTTCTCTTGGAAACTGTCGCCCTGACCGAACAGCAGTGTGGCAGTTAGCAATAAAAATAAGGTGATGAACGGTGACCTTCTCATAGCGCACTCAGCTTTGGAAGCGCAGAAGGTGCTTGGTAAGGTGGGCAGATAGCCTACTTCGTCCTTTTTAGACACCCCCCGACGCCGGGTATGTGGTGAAATGTTCCAGGCTCTTGTTGTTCATAGTAACGTATTATAAAAAATAAAATAGCAATTATTTTGCCAAAACTCATCGCAATTGAATGTAAATCAAAATTTTATGGATTGACTTGCAGTTAATGTGTTTATTTTTCTTACCATGAATATTGGTAGAATTGATTTTGAAATTACCTCGTGTACTTCGACAGGGGCATAGCCTTGGACTTGCAAAGCAAAATCGCCGCCTTCAATCCGGCCTCCAAAACCCTCAAACAGGCCTTACTAACCGTGAATACCTGACAAGAAAAACCAGTGTTGCATAGTACTGATAGACACTGAGGCAATGAGACCTGATTGGTTCGTTGCCTAACGTCAGAACCAATCCTGCATAGCTTCCAAATTCCATTATCAAGCATTTGGAATTTCCCTATTTTGGCGCACTCAATTCTTGGTTGGTAGCAGTTGATAATGGTTGATAAAGGTTGATAGAGGTCTGTTTTTGACGGACAATCAATCCTTATCAACCGCATCACCTTTATCAACCCAAAAATCAACGCAATGAAAAACATAAAAGGCCCCGCCATCTTCTTGGCACAGTTCATGGGCGACAAGGCACCCTTCAACTCCCTCGAAACCGTTTGCAAATGGGCAGCCGACCTCGGCTACGTTGGCGTACAGATACCGACCTGGGATGGTCGTCTGATTGACCTTCAAAAAGCCGCCGAAAGCAAGGGCTATTGCGATGACCTCAAGGGGCGTGTGAATGCCTGTGGCGTACAAATCACCGAACTTTCCACCCACCTGCAAGGCCAATTGGTGGCCGTGCACCCTGCCTATGACCTCGGCTTCGACGTTTTCGCACCCGCCGAATGCCGCAACAATCCCACCGCACGTACCGAGTGGGCCGTTCAGCAACTGAAATGGGCGGCAAAGGCCAGCCGTAACCTCGGCATTGACGTGCATGTGACCTTCAGCGGGGCGCTGCTCTGGCACACCGTTTATCCTTGGCCGCAGCGCCCACAGGGTTTGGTGGAAACGGGATTCCGGGAACTGGCCAAGCGCTGGATGCCCATCCTGAACGCCTTCGACGAGTCGGGCGTTGACCTCTGCTACGAAATACACCCCGGTGAGGACCTGCACGATGGCGTCACCTTTGAGCGGTTCAGGGAGGCCACGGGCAACCACAAGCGGGTAAACATACTCTACGACCCCAGCCATTTCGTGCTACAACAACTTGATTATCTGGCATATATAGACATCTACCACGAGTTCATCAAGATGTTCCATGTGAAGGATGCCGAGTTCAACGCAACGGGCCGCAGCGGCGTCTATGGCGGTTACCAAGGCTGGGTTGACCGCCCTGGCCGCTTCCGCTCCTTGGGCGATGGACAGGTGGATTTCATTTCCATCTTCTCGAAATTGGCACAGTACGACTACGACGGTTGGGCCGTGCTGGAATGGGAGTGCTGCATCAAGGACGCCGAACAGGGCGCTGCCGAGGGTGCGCCATTCATCCAAAACCATATCATCAAGGTAACGGAGCGGGCCTTCGATGACTTCGCTGGTGGTCAACCGGACGAGGAATTGAACAGAAGGATTTTGGGCTTGTAAAAGCACCGAACAAGACCGCAAAGCGAACGGCCCTGTTTCGTTTTTGACGAAACAGGGCCGTTTGCTTTGCGGATTCCCTTTATCCAAAGTTTTTCACCTGAACTAAAACGTGTAGCACTTCACCTTTCCACGCCGACCAAACCGTCGTTTCCCGCCACCCCGCTCCCCACTGCCGCCACCTATCTCGAAGGGATTTATTTTCAATGCAAAATAAAAGTCGGCACCTGTCAGGTTTTTATTGGAGAAAACGCCAAGCACATCGTCGGAGCCAATGACCAGCCAACCCAGCCGGGCAGCCATGCCTACGTGTACCCTGCTCCAATTGTACACCGATACCGGCACCGATGCCGAGAACCAGCGGTGTTGCCAGCGTGGAGTGATGGCCAGCAGATTGCCTCGCCGGGCAGTGAGGTGGAAAGTGGGCAGCCGTTGCACCAGCAATGCGTTCACGTAGAACTGTTCGGAAATGCCGTAATCAGCCTGCAAGCTTAGCGCAGCGGGCAATGCCATCTTGAAACTGTTGCCTTTGTAGGTGGCCAGTGGGTCTTTCAATGAGTTTTCGCTGAATGTTTGAACCATTGCTTGCAGGTCTTCGATGCTGGCGTACTGGCTGTAGTCGTCAATGTCAACCGTCACCGTGGTATCAAGCTGAAGGCGGTGGTACTGAGCATCGTTGTTGAAATGGATACGACCCAAGTCGAGCAAGGAAGCTCCGAGCTTGAGCTTGTAACCCTCCTCGTGTTCTTGGAAAATATAGGTAAAACCAAGGTCGGCTCCAATGCCTTGCCCCTTGCGTTCAAACAGGCTGCCTTCGGAGTCGTCGAGGTTGAGGGCGTAACCGTACTCGCTATTGGGCAGGCCCACCGTCACGATATTGCCGGGCTGTTTGGTGTGCTGATAGGGCGAGCGACTATGGAGATAGGCCGCTTCGTAGCCTTGGAGGAATTTCAGGTTAACGCCAAAATTCATGGAACCATCCGCTGTTGGTAGCTTGAAGGCGTAGTTCAGGCCGATTTCCGACCAGTTGACCCCCGCAGCCTGTAGCTTTGGCACCTCGAAAGTTTCGCCAAATGGCCGTGCATCGTACTTGTAATAGCTGAACTCATTGGGGAGTTTGATGGCACTGGCTGCAAACCGGAGGTTGGTGAACACGCCCACTGAGTGGTTCTCTCCAAGCCTAAGCGCCAAGGACGGGCCAGCCACATAGCCGCCTGAATTGACAAACCGTTTGGCTCCGTCGTTGAAAAAATCAACTACAAAGGTATCGTCGGGCAAGGGGCCTTCCACATCTTGTGCTCCCACAAAACTTGCGTCGTTGCGGTGGGCAAACAATCTGCGAAGGCTCGTTTCACGAAGAAAGACATAGTTGTTTTCAAAAAAAACGCCGCCGCCCACGAGGTTGGCGTCCCATTTCAGCGGGTTGCTGAGGTTGCCAGCGGGGTTGATGGTTAGGCTATTCACCCCAGCATAGGTCTCCAGCCGTAGGCCAAGCTGTTCTTGTGAGAAAACGGTTAGCGAGAGAACCAGTGATGCCACAAAGGTGGAAGCAGCGAGTTTCATGGTGTTCTAATTTTGAAAAATGTGCGGGAGAATATGGATACAGGCCTGGAGGAAAGACGTATTGGATTGGCGAATTATTGTGCCAATTTTGAATGGTTAAGTTAGCGTTGTGGAATATTCACTTCTCATACAAAGGGCAATACATTGATAATCAACGTATTAAAAACCCCATCACAGTTCTTGTAAAGAAAAACGACGAACTGGCGGCTCCTTTTTGCATCTTCGCAACCGTGTAAACTAATGCCAATCAAACGTACCAGACTATGCCTTTCACTCTTGCCATTTCAAAAAACCGCACACGGCTGACCAAGAACCCTTGGCTCATCACGTATATCGTGGTGTTTTTGGCCGTTTGGGCCAATTCGCTCATCGGCACCACCGACCTGAACAACTGGCTGCTGGAGAATGCGCTGGTTTTCGGCTTCCTGATTTTCTTAGTCATCAATTACCGCAAGCACCAGATGAGCGACCTTAGCTACCTGCTCATCTGCGTCTATCTCTGCCTGCACGTCTATGGCTCCAAATATACCTATGCCGAAAACCCCTTTGGTTATTGGCTCAAGGATGCCCTCGGCCTTGCCCGCAACCACTACGATCGCATCGTGCATTTCAGCTTTGGCTTCCTGTTGGCCTATCCAATGCGGGAACTCTTCCTGCGAACCTTCAAGTTCAAGCCGTGGGTGGCTTGGGTATTGCCCATCGAGATAACCATGTCCATTTCCGCCCTGTACGAGTTGATAGAATGGGCCGTGGCCGATATTTTCTTCAAAGCGCAGGGCGATGCCTACCTCGGCACGCAGGGCGATATTTGGGATGCACAAAAGGACATTTTCTTAGCGTTCAGCGGGGCTGTTTTGGCCACTTCGATTGTTTCGAGCATCAAGAAACTGTTTCATATTTATGAGGAATAAGTAAGAACCGATTGTCGGATTTGCGATGAACAAAAAGCATACTTGACGCATTTTCAACTAAAAATTGGCGGCTCGTATGCCAAAAACAACCCTTTTTGTAAGTGCCTTTTTTATCTTCAATGTAGGATAAAAAGGCACGAACGCAAGTTTTTAAAACTGATAACCAAGTTATTTCGCAAAGAAATTTTCAATTTGAAGATATTCTCCTAATTTGGCATTCAATTCATAGTTTCTTCACCCTACTCAAAAGCATCCAAATGGCAGCACCTTCCTTAAAAGTACCTACCAACTACACCCATGCGCTCAATTTTGGTGGGGGGTTGACCATCTTCACCGCTCCGATGTCCGTCAGTTCGGTGGTGACGGGCGATAAGACCCGACCAGTGGCCACCCATGTGACGGGCGACAAATTGCAGCCTATCGGTACGCATGTGACGGGCGACAAAAGCAGCCCCGTAGCGACCTTGGTGACGGGCGACCCAACCCAGCCCATCGGCTCGCAGGTTGAGTTACTAAATATCCCACGCCTGAGCAAGCAGGACATGAAAGACCTGCTCACACCTGAAATCAGGATGCACATCCCGCACTACAACCAAGTGTGCATGAAGTTCCTCGGCATGGAGGTGCTCACGCTATGCTTTAGCGGTGAGACGCAGGTCATCACAGAGCCTTATGTGCCCACCTCCAGGGAGCGGTGCGAAGACCCTTGCTGCGAACCCGACACCCGGCCCTTCCCGCAACGGCTCACCGTTGTTGGAGGAACCGTGAACCCGAATGCCACGACCCGATGATTTCCTAAACTCGATGCCATGTTAACTTGGCATGGCATTTAAACAACCACGACATGATATCCATCTCATGGGAAGAGCAGCACGACAATGTAGGCTGCCATGAAAAGGAAATACTGCTGAGCGGCCCTCCACAGGCACTTCAGGGTTATTTCACCCTTGAAAATTCCAAACAGGAGCCTGTTTTTGTCAGGGAGATACCACTCAAAAAAAGCAGTTCCCGCTCGGCACAACCCATTCCCACCAGCGCCATGTCCGTCAACACGGTGCTGATGGGCAAGGAGGTTCGCCGCCAGCCACTTTTCATTTCCATGCCGCCAACCACACCGCCAGGCACCTACCGGGCCACGGTTGAAATGAATGGCGAACAGCGGGATGTATCGGTGTTGGTTCAAGAAAACCTCGAAATAGAATTGGTGCCAAGCGAAGTGGTTTTCTTTGGGGCTAAACCCGGCGAGACCTGCCTGAAGGAAGTTTTGCTCGTAAACAAGGGCAATATCCCAGTCATTGTGCCGACCATAAAGCACAACACAACGGTGGACATGGATTTGATATGCAGGAACTTGGCACTTGCGCTGCGCAAGGACAAGGAGAGTGGTTTCACCGAGACCTTTGATGTGTTCATAAAAAGCCTAAAGAGCGATGTTGCAAGCTGGGCCAGCCTTTCCGTCCGGGAAGCCGGTAGGCTCGTTCAGCCCGGCGAGACGGTGGTGCTGCACATCAGTTTCACCCTTCCGAAAGACATCCAGCCGACCTGGCTCTACGAAGGCGACATCCGCATCATAGACCAGTTGTTGAGCTACAAAATTGTTCCGGCAGTTGCCGAGACACCGCAAAAACCGACCATGGCCGTGAAATCGGCCAAAAAGAAATAACCATTCTTAATCGTCTGAACAGCTCGAAATTCATGATTTTATGCTGCCACGGCCATAATCAAAAACCCAATGGAAGAAGCAATCAATCAACAAGCGGCCATTTTGAAGAACGCGGTTTCGTTATTCGAAAAAGTTCCATCGTTCTTTGGTGCCTACAATGATTTCATGTCCAAAATGGTGCAGGAGAACCTGAAAATGGCCGGAGAAGCCTACGCCAAGATGCCAGGTTATAGTTCGTGCGGCCCAACCAAAGCCAAAGACGACTGCTGCCCGCCACGTAAGGAGTGCCCGCCACGCTGCCTAGCAGAGGTGGTAAGGGAAGCCTGTCAGGGTGAGGTCATTGTTGTACCTTTTACCATCAAAAACAAGTGCGGTGCTGCCAAAGACTACCGGGTTGGCATTCGGCCATTGGTGGACCAAAACGGGAACCAAGCCCCTGTACAACCCTCACTGAACGTGGATGTGGTGCATTTGGAACCAGGCCAGCGCATCACCGTCCAGATGACGGTCAATCTCACACAGGGCTTCGAAGTTGGCAACGTCTATTCTGCTGACATAGTGGTCAGGGAACAGGATGTCAACCAGAACATCTGTTTCAAACTAAGGGTGAAGCCTTGCACCGACGGAGTAGAAGTATGCCCCCTTGAAGAGCGGGAATATTTTACCCACTGGCAAAGCTGGCAAGACCATTTCTATTGCGAACAAAAACCAAACAGAACCTCCGACCAAACAACTGTAAGGGGATGATTTTGTCAAAAACAATCAATGCATGGCAGCGACTGACAACCGAAACGATTGGATAAAGGAAGCAGAACAGGTTTATAAAAAAGCGATGGAAACCAACAAACAGTTGTTGGCGGACACTTCCGCAGCGATGGGTCGCATCTTTTCAGTTGGTGCAAAAAAGGAGGAAAGCCCAAATGGGGGCGATTTTGGGAAACTCATGGGCGATTGGTACAAAATAAACCTTCGCTATACAGAGTCCCTCATCAACCTTGGACTGGACTGGTCGAAAAGCATGGCCGAACTGTTGCAACCAAAGAAAACTGAGGCCGCTTCGTCCAATGAAACACCGACGGCTTCCAAGGCACCCAATGCTGCCTCGGCTCAAGGAAGGCAAGAAATAGTGATGGCGGCGAATCCCGGTGAAACAGTTGCAACGAGTTTGCACTTGCAAAACAGTCACCCAGTAGCACAATCGGGAAGGCTCGATGCCACCAAATTCAGGCAAGAGGGTACTGGTTGGTTTTCTCAAATCGGCCTCAGTTTTGAGCCACAGCAGTTTGAAATTCCTGCGGGCCAGTCAGTGCCCGTGGTGCTCGCAATGAAAGTGCCGGACAATACAACTCCTGCCAACTACCGATGTAAAGTGGTTGTGCATGGCTTTGACGACGCCGAATTCGACCTTGTTTTGCAAGTGAACGAACTGGTAGAAGAACCAGTCGCTACAACCCAAAAAACGGCTACCAAGAAGAAAAGCCCAACCAAAAAGGCCAAGGGCTGATACTGAAAAGCTGTTTTACAAAAACAAAAGGGGAGGGCTACACCACCTCAAAACCTGTTCATGAAAACTTATCCTTACGCATTTCATATCGCCTTGGACGGCAACGGCATCAACGGGCTGGAGGGCATGGCGGGGGTCTGCAACTTCCTTTTCGACCCCGCCGACAACTCCTACGCATTCAAGATTAAATACTACGACGGGCTGGCTGGCGGCCATGCCGTGCATGTAAGCCCGGACGGCAGGTTCGGCTACCTCGGCACCACGGGCCACCACCTCGCATTTTACGACCCCATCACGCTGGAGGAATTGGAACGCCAGTCAACCCTTGGTTTCGAGGTGCCAAAAACCAGCATACAAGGCAGCACGCACGTTGCCTGGCTGAACAACGAGGAGTTCATCACGGCCATTGGCGACCATTTTTATCGCTTCCATGTGAACCGCTTGGACAAGGGGGAAAAACTGGGGCCGCACAAGGTGCTGCTCCCCCACAGCATGAAGTTCACACCGTCCCGCCGCTACCTTTGCTATGGTTCAATGGACAACCCCGCCTACGGCAAAAAAGGCGAAGCCAAAATGGTGGGGGTTTGGGACATGCAAACGGGCGAGGCCACCCGCATTGACCTGCCCGCCACTTGCTGGCACCTCATCAATCACCCGGTCAAAGACCTCTTCTATGCCGTCTCTTTCAGGGTGCTCCCGCAACACCATGTTGACTATCACCAATGGGCGATGGCTTTTTTCAAGGAATATGCCTTTGAAATTGACCCGCACGAAAAGCGGGTGGTGAGGCACTGGGCTTGCGGCAGGGAGATTCCCTCGCACATCAACTCCGACATCGCCATTTCCGATACGGAACTCATTTTCTGCAACGGCGGCAGCCATACCATCGTCTTCATCAATCTTGAAAATTTCTCCGAATTCCGAATCATTGACGAGCGGCCAGACCTACAGGAGGTGCTGAACCACAAGCGAACAATGGCCAATACGGTGTACGATGTACTCGTGCGGGCCAATGCCTTCACCTCAACGGAGCACATCCTCGGGGCGCTGCGGGTCAGCAGGTTCACGCTGATGGACTCGGTACATGCCACGCAGCTTTCAAAAGACCAGACCCTTTTGTTCACAGCCAACCGGGGGCTTAACCACATCACGGTGTACGATTACCCTTCATTGAGTCGCCGCCTACGGGTGCCAATGCCCGATATTCAGGGCTATGTGCCAATGGTAGGCAAATTGGCCGACCCAAGGCTGGGCTTTCACCACAGCTATTTGGTCAGCCCGGGCAAGTCAGGTGCGGTGGGCAAACAATGAAAAGCTAATCCGTCAATTCAACGATATGTCAAAAACAGATTATCCATATACTTCCGTATTGCTCGACTTTTGTGAGCAGACGGCTCCCAAGGCAAAGCAAGCCGTGGATGACTGGCGGTCATTTTGCAATGCCTGCGTGGACGGCAGCCTGAAATTGCAACGGACGGCCATGAAATCCACTGGACTAAAGACTGAGACACCCGAAGGGCTTGACACTGCTTTGCGGAACCTTGCACAGACTTGGTTCGAAGCACAAGCGGAATTCTCGAAGACCTCTATTGATATTGCCCTCAAGGCAACGAGGACTTTTTTGAAAAACGACTAACTGATGGCAAAACAGACACGGGCAAGCCATATTCCAACACCATCCCCTATGGCCATTTGTGCGGTCGTAAGCGGGAGCACCGATGCCGAATGCCTCCTTCAAGAAGCGCTCGACCAAGGTGGTTTTTGGGAGACATTGGAGGCAGCAAGGCAGCAGGTTTGCCTTGAGCCTGATGCGTTCTCTATTTTGGTGAAGCCCGATATGGAAATCTATGACCAAGGGGCTACGACTGGCACCGACCCCCGCCTCGTAGAGCATCTAATTGACATTTTGCACGAGCGGGGCTATTGCAACGTCTTCGTGGCCGATGCGGAGGGTGCTTCGAGCCGCTGGCTGGAAAACCGCAGCGTGCCCGTGCTGGCCGACCTCATTGGCTATTCTTTTGTCACCCCGAATGGGAACAACTACGATGTAATTGACCTGGGCGAAGGGCTTGTGGACGCAGGTTTTCCGCAAAAAAGCGCCCTTCGCAATTCATGGCTTTCCGTGCATTGGCAAACTGCACATTTCCGCATCGTTTTTTCAAAAAACAAAACCGACCCGCAGCATTGCTTTGCACTCGGCCTTCAAAACCTGCTAGGAATACTGCCCCTCCGAGCCAAGGACTACCACTATCGCCACCGCCTCTCGCAAGAAGAAGTGGCAGTTGGACTGCTGGAACATACGCAGGTGCATTTTGCCATCATTGACGCATTCAATAGCAATCACGGCAGTTTGGGTGGGCTTCACTCCACGCCACTGGAAACTCTGACTTTCATTGCGGGCAATCACCTGTTGCTTGCCGATTGGGTGGCAGCTCTTAAAATGAGCCTCGACCCTTATGCCTCTCGGCTGAACGCTGCGGCGCTCCGCAAATTGGGTCTCCCAAAATTATACAAATTCACAGGCGACCTTGCGCCATATCCAGGTTGGAAAAATGTGCCGATACACCTGCGGGAATCAACCCGCAAGCGCAACGAGTCCATACTGGCCCAGCGGCTCGCCGATGCTTGGCTGCAACAAGTCAACACCGAGTTTTTCCCCTTTAAAAATATCCTTGATGGGCAGATAAACGGCTTTCTCGCCCCCTTGGGCGATGATATTGACGAGCACCCGATGGCAATTTGGGGTCTGGTAGCGATGAACTACCTCCTTGCGGGAGTACACCAATTCCAAGAGGCTTGGCAAATCATGTACGACAAGGACCGACTCTACCGACGGGAGACGAACCTCAACGTGGACTTGTCCAAGTTTTCGGCCACGGATTTTGAGGAAGTGGAGGGTTATATCGCCCCGTTTTCAGCCATTCTGAAGTACACACCGCCCGACCGGAACGGCCTTCGCTGGCGCTACCTCGACGAATCGGTGCTTTTCGAGTACACCAAGATAATCCCCGTGCCTTACGGCAAGTTCGTGGAGCGGGTGGACATTGCCCGTGCGGTGCAAATGATGTACGACAATATCGGAGGGGCACGGCAAACGGTCAAGCAGGATGCCCAAAAACGCATCGTGTACCAAGCTGAACGGGACATTTACTTGCCGCAACCCAACTGGATGGCCTTGTTTGGCGGCGAGTACATAGACGTGGACAAAATAGAGGTCATCCGTTATGAAAAAACAGGGCAGCACATATACTGGCGCACCGTCCACAGCGCCAATGGCTCTGCTGAATTCGACGACGGTATGGTCAGCTTTTTGGAAGACCCTGGCGGTGTAAAAGTAGTCATCGTGGCACGTCAAAAATTCAAGTTGCCGATATTTTGGCAGGTGTTCAATGTGGATTATTTGCCAAAGGTAAAAGAGGCGCTGGTGTCCGATTCTTACGTGCGTTTTTTCTCCCGTACCATGGCCAATTTCGAGGCAGCCTACGAGGGGCGGTCTCCCTTGGTGGGCAAACAGTACGACATCAATTTCGGGCAAGAAGATACCATGACGATACTCCCACCTGAGATTGACAAGCTGAAAGGACTGCTCAACATGCTATCAGGTCTGGCAGAAAAATGGCTGAACAGTACCAAGCAAACCGACGGACAGCCCGGCAATTGGACAGAGGACGAAATGGGCTATCGGCATTTCACGCCGTCCGCCGACGGCAACCCCGCCACCGATGCGCTGCGGCAGTTCTTCGAGGAACTGGCCTCCGCCGCCAAAAAGGATATCAAACTATTGACCAACTCAAAACCATGAAAAAAGCACTCGTGACAGGAGCCAATGGCTTTGTAGGAAGCCACGTCGTCAGAGCAGTGCTCGACAAGGGTTACGCCGTGCGGGCGATGGTCAGGCCCACCAGTGATTTGCGCAGCCTTGATGGCTTGAACGTCGAGCTGATACATGGCGACATACTGGAACCAGCGAGTTTGGAAGCGGCCATGAACGGTTGTGAATGGATATTCCATGTGGCGGGCATTTACAGCTATTGGAAGCAACAGCCAGCACAACTGATTGGCGAGGCAAAGGAGGGGATGCAACATATTCTGCAGGCAGCAAAAAAGGCGGGAGTGAAGAGGGTGCTGGTCACATCTTCCTCCGTCACCATGGGTACTTCCAACCAAAGGCAAATACTCGACGAAGCAAACCCTGGCAGTTTGGCAGGGGAGCCAGCTTATGTTTTGGCAAAAAAAGCCCAGACAGACGTGGCAAAGGAATGGGCTTACAGCAGTGGTTTGGACATCGTCGTTCTGCACCCAACGGTCGTGGTGGGCAGCCATGACTACGGCCTGACGGAAAGCAACCACCACATCATCAGCTACCTGCATGACCCTTTCAAGACCTCTTGGATTGGCGGCTGCAATATCGTCTCCGTGGCCGATGTTGCAGCAGGGCACGTACTCGCCGCTGAATTGGGTAGGCATGGCGAAAGCTATATCTTGGGCGGCGAGAACATGGAGTGGCAGGCCCTTCACCAACTTATCTCCTCACTGTGCGGCACACCTGGCCCTTACCTGAAAGTGTATCACACAGCAGCTTTTATTGCCTCGGCCATGCAAGAAGCCTTGAGTCTTCTCACCAACTCCCGGCCAATTTCTACCAGGCAGCAATCCAAAATGGTAGGCAACTACTATTGGTACAACCACCATAAAGCAGAAAGTGAACTGGGCTACAAAGCACGGCCAGCAAAGGCCGCACTGATCGAAGCCATTTCTTGGCTGACGACGAGCGAGCATTTACTGCCGTCCGTTCGGTCACAGTTGGAGTTGTCGGCAGAGATTTACGATTACCGCAAAAAAGCTGAAGAATGAATTTCAAAACCGTCACCATTGTCAAACATCCGATAGATGTGGTTTGGAGTACCATGCAGCGAGACCTTGCTGCCATTGCCTCCTCGGTACCGGACATTGACACCGTCACCCCGTTGAGCAGCCACCACAACGAATCGGGCCATTTGATGGTGGTGAACGTGTGGAAGGCAAAGCCACCACTCCCCGATTTTTTGGTAAAACTCGTTCAGCCCGATATGCTCACCTGGACGGACTCTGCCGTTTGGGAAGAAGCACAACGCTGCTGCCACTGGCAGATACAATCACATTATTTCAAGGAAAAAATGACCTGTACTGGCAGTACTTCCTTCGAACCAGCAATGGGTGGCCGGGGCTGCCGCCTAACTTTTGAGGGCCTGCTCCATTGGCAGGCTGATGCGCTGCCCATGAAAATGGCTGGGACACTTGTCACCCAAGGCATTGAGTCGTTCATGGGCAGCCTGATTCCAGCCAATTTCAGGAAACTGGCCGAGGCCGTGGAGCGGCATATTTGATGTGTGGATTCGATTTGCGGAGCAAAAACGAAACAGCCCGTTGCGAGCTATTTGCTTGCAACGGGCTGTTTCGTTTCAATGGCACAGCTTGGTCATCCCCAGTTCATATCCTTCACGCCAAACTCCTCCAGCACATCGTCCGGTACGCCAGTGTAGGTGTTCGGTGTGTTGCCCTTGTAGCCAATGTCGTCCCAGCCCATTTGGGTGGTGTAGAAACCAGTGGCAGTCAAGTCACGCATCTTGTTGAAGAAAGTGACGCCGGGCTGCATGTCGGGCTTTGCCTTTGCTGGGTAGGCAATGTCGTCCACGACTTGGATGCGCTGCTCTGGGCTGCAGTCCACGAATGCTTTTTCAAAGCGTTTGAAGCACTCCATATCAAGCCAGCGGAGGCCGCCCCGCATGGGCACTTGGTGCTCCGGCAAATCTTTCACGATAAACTCAATGAACGCTGGCACCTCCGCCTCGGTCGCACTGCCCGATACCTCGTCCTTTGGTATGATAATGTCGGCGAGGATGGCGATGGTGGCCATTTCGTGGTCGTTGAAGAATTTTTCGCCAAGCAATTCCTTGTCCCTGTCAATCTCGTATTGCTCTCGCCCAGCCGTGAGAATGTCTTCTGCACCAGCTTTGGCTGCGGTATCGGTGGGTGTTGGCGTTTGGTCAACTTTGCAGCCCTCCCACAGCACCGCCGTAGTGACTGAACCCACGCCTATGAATTTGAGATAATCACGTCGTTTCATGATTGGAATTGAGGTATTGGATATTGGATATTGGGTATTCGATTGTGAATACCCAATACCTAATACCCAATACCAATTTATTTTTTCTGTTCAATGATATACTCCGCCGTCCGCATCGCAAGGGCCAGAATCGTCCAAGTGCAGTTCTTGTCGCCCTGCTGCACGATGGGGCCGCCGTCGGTGACGAAAAGGTTTTTGACTTCGTGCGACTGGCACCATTTGTTCAACGCCGAGCGCTTGGGGTCGTCGCCCATACGCACAGTGCCCACCTCATGGATGATGCGGCCTGGAGCTTCGAGGCCGTAGTTGGATTCTTTGCCAGCAATGCCCCAAGTAATGTCAGCGCCCATCGCCTTCATCATTTCCTGAAAGGTCTCCTGCATGTGCTTGGCCTGGTTGATTTCGGCATCCGTCCATTTATAATGGAAACGCAGGACGGGGATGCCCCATTTGTCAACCTTATTTGGGTCAATTTCGCAGTAATTACTTTCGAGTGCAAGGCCAACACCCCGGCCAGCCATACCAACATTGGAGCCGAAGAAGCGGCGATAGTCCTGCTTCAGCGAAGCTCCATAGCCGCCGGCCTCTTTTGTCTGGCCGTCCTTGGTGGGGTACTTGCCATTGATGCCTTGGATGCCAAAGCCGAAGCCATAGGAGGGGTCACCCATGCCGCCCCAATACTCAATATGGTAGCCACGAGGGAAGTCGAGTTTAGCTTTTTTATTGTCGAGCCACCAAGGGCTGAGTATGTGCACACTGCCCACGCCGTCTTCGTTGTAGCGCTTGCGGTCAAGGAGCGAAGGCATGATGCCGCCCATGGCCACCCCGGTGGAGTCGTGGAGGTACTTGCCCACCACGCCACTACCATTGCCAATGCCATTGGGGTGGCGGCTACTCTTCGAGTTGAGCATGATACGGGCCGTGCTGCAGGCGCTGGCTGCGAGGATAACGGTCTTGCCCATTACCTGGTACTCCTGCCCATCGTCCTTGCTCACGTAGGAGACTCCCTTGGCAAGGCCGTTTTCATCGGTGAGCACCTCCCGCACCATAGCATTGCACTCCAGTTCGAGGCTGTGCTTGGTCTGGGCAGGTATGACGAGGCAGGAAGAGGAGGAAAAGTCGCCGTAGATGCGGCAAGCCCGGCCACATTGCCCACAATACCAGCATTTCTGGCGGCCCGAGTTGGGGTCTTTGAGGTCTTCCGTTAAAACAGAGCCACGGCCTGGTATAACAGGCACCCCAATTTTCTGCCCTGCTTTTTTAATCAAAATCTCGTGGAGCCGTGGCTTGGGCGGTTTCATGAAAATGCCGTCGGGGTCATTTGGCAGGCCCTCCTTTGTGCCATAGATACCGAGCATCACGTCAATCTTATCATAGTAAGGCTTCACATCGTCATAGCTAATGGGCCAGTCGTCACCCACGCCATCGTAGCTTTTACCCTTGAAATCATTGGGGCCGAAGCGCAGCGAGATACGCCCCCAGTGGTTGGTGCGCCCGCCCAGCATGTGCGAGCGGAACCAATGGAACTCGGTGCCTTCAGCGGCAGTGTAGGGTTCGCCGTCAATCTGCCAGCCGCCCATAGCCGCATCAAACTCGCCAAAGGGCCGGGTGGTGCCTGCGCCCCTGCGCAAAGAAGCCCAGGGCGGCAGCATCTGGAAAGAGTGCAACTTAGGGTCGTAAAATGGCCCGGCCTCCAACATCAGCACCTTCAGGCCCGCCTGCGAGAGCACGTAGCCCGCCATGCCACCCCCAGCGCCGGAGCCAACAATGATGGCATCATAGACGGTGGGCTTTTTCTTTATTTGGAAATTACTCATGTGATGGTTGTTTTCTTTTGAAGATTGTCGGGGGAAAGGTAGCAGGATTTTTGATTTCTAAAATGAGTAGTTTTATGCCTACAAAATCTTTTAACCAAATTCAACAAGTATGAAAACCGCACTGACTTTTCTCTTTTTCATCTGTTTTTCAATGGCAAGTACTTTTGGGCAATCAGTAATTGATGTCGTTAGGCTTAATAATGGAGAAGTTTACCGTGGGCAAATCATTAAGAAAGATATTGATGGCACCATCGAGTTGAAAGTGGGCCGCAACAATATCATGGTGTTTGCTCCTGATGAAATCAAAAAACTTGACACAGAGACTATTGCTGTTCCAAGCGATTCGCTCAGCAATTATGGAGGAAAGATTGGGCTGGGCTTTGCCGTTGGCGGTGGCGGACTTGTAGGGTTTCCTCTACGGATAAAATTGGGCGAAAAATCCAGCTTTGAAGTTGGGCCATTCTTTCGGCCATTTATTGAATTTTATGAAAAATCCATAGAAATCCATGGAGGATTGATGGTAGCTGGTGCCATCAATTTCAATATGAGCAAGCATTACAATGTTTATAAGGAAAAAATAATCCGAAATGGATTGTTCATTCGCTACGGCAGGAGCTTTGGAAAATACGATGAATCACTGGTAGCCTTTGGTTGGGCAGGAGAGCGTTTTAAAAAGGCGAGACAAAAGATGTCATTTGTCCATGAACTAGGCCCTGGTATCATCGTTCGGCATTGGTTTGACGGTTCATTTCTAGTTGACTTCCCAAAAAACAAAATTGGGGTTGGGCTAATATGGAAGGTACATGCGAATAACTACATGGATTGAGAACCAGATATATATCTCACGCCACCCTCCCCAAGAACCCCTCCAAATACTCGTTGAACAGATTGGGGTGTTCCATCATTGGTGCGTGGCCACATTGGTCGAGCAGCACGAGTTCCGAACTTTTTATGAGCTGATGGAACTCCTCCCCTACGAAGGCAGGGGTCACCTGGTCTTCTTTGCCCCAGATGAGCAGGGTGGGTGCGGTGATGGCATGAAGACGCTCCCGCAGGTTGTGTCGGATGGCCGACTTGGCGGTGGCAATGACCCGAACGGCCTTGCCACGGTCATTCACGATGTCGAAAACCTCGTCCACCAGTTCCTTGGAAGCCACGGTCGGGTCGTAGAATGTATCCTCCGTCTTTTTTTTGATATAATCGTAATCGCCCCGCTTCGGAAAAGTGGACCCCATGGCGCTCTCAAAAAGGCCGGAGCTGCCCGTCAGGGTGATGGAGCCGATATGCTCTGGGTGAGCCAATGCGTAGAGGAGGGCAATGTGGCCCCCAAGTGAGTTGCCGAGCACATTCACCTTGTCGAAGCCTTTCTTTTCCACAAAAGCAGCCACATGGTCAACCAAACCCGAGACGGAAAGTTTCAGCAACGGAAGCTCGAAGATGGGGAGGATTGGCACCACCACATTGTAGTGTTTCCCGAAGCGGTCGAGAATGCCAGCGAAATTGCTCAACGCCCCAAACAAGCCATGCAACAGGAGTAGGTTCTTCGAACCGCCCTTGGTCTCTATGTACTTAAACCCTCCTTCTTCAATGACTGGATAATCCATTTAACTGCAATATTGTTAGGCAATTGCGGCAAAAATAGTTTTTTTAAGCGCTTGCAACCAATTAGTTTTCCAATCATGAAACTTGCGCACCTATGAATTCGTATTCATTATTGAAACTGGACAAAAGGCCGTATTACATGAACTGGAACACTTGCAAACCTGCGCCCTGCACGGGCAAGCGGTTGGCGCCCATTACTTATCAACATCGTTTTCCACAAATGTTGGTTACGAAGTAAGATTTTCCATAATCCGTAAGTAAAGTCAAAATCCAATATTTATCCAACACAATAATAAATAAGGTAAAAAACAGGGAAATAACAGACGTGGCGCAAAGGTTATTCACATATTTTTCAACATTTTCTCTGCTTAGCTACACCCTCCGGCCATCGGCTAAGTGCATTTTTTTCAGGCATTTATATAACAAAATAAAAGACTTGTATGATTTTTGTCAGTTACCAACATATTTTTCAACAATCAGTGCTTTGTGTATTTTGAAAACTGGTAATTGACGAACAACACCACCGCTAAAAGCACCAATGCTCCTGCCTGATGTACGGCTCCCCAGAGTAAGGGAACCTTTCCGACACAGTTAATAATTGTAAATACTCCCAACAGGAATTGAACAATCAGCATCCCAGCCAACAGGTTGCCCCCAAGGTTGAGTTGCCTTGAAATCCCCGATTGCCGTTTTATTTTGACAAACAGCATCACACCCAAAACAACAAGCAGCCAAGCCGTGCCACGATGCAAGAGTTGGACTATCGCCTTCACACCCTGTTGTGGTTCGTAGTCAACCAATTGGCCTGCATTCATTGGGGTCGCCGTGAGAACCTGCCAAAAACGCTCCCATTCCAAAAAAACAGGGAAATGTGGGTGTATCAGCCCAGCCCTCATGCCAGCCATCAGCCCGCCAAAAGCTATCTGTGCCAACAGAACGCCGGCCACCCACCAGCCCAACTGCTTGAGGCCCGCCAAATGGCCATCCACGGCAAAAGGCTGCGATGCCCGCAGCCAAGTCCAAAACAAGTAACCAAACAGGGCGGTGGCAATGCCCAAATGTGTAACCAACTTGTAAGCACTCACCCAGGTGCGGTTGTCGTTGTTGAGGCCGCTGGCGACCATTATCCAACCGAATACGGCTGCCAATGCCGCCAATGCGATGACCACGCCCAGCCGCTTCACCAACCAGCCTGGGAGTTGCTTTTTGAACAAGAACCAAAGGAACGGGAACAGGAACACGAAGCCCATCAGCCTCGCCCACAAACGATGGGCATATTCCCAAAAGAAAATGACCTTGAACTCCGCCAACGTCATATCGGCATGCAGTGCCTCAAACTGCTTTCGTGCAGCAATCTTGTACTTGTCGAAAGCGGTCTGCCATTCGGCTTCATTGAGCGGCGGTATGGTGCCTTGTATGACCGCCCACTCCGTGATGCTGAGGCCAGAATCGGTGAGCCTTGTGACACCACCTATGACCACTTGAAAGAACACCATGACCACACCCGCCAATAGCCAAAGCCGGACGGGTCTTGAAAGTTGAAAATTATTGGTAGCTGTCTGCATAATCATTGAAGGAGTTGTAAGGCAATTCGGACTTTCAAAAACCATCGCCCGAAACTCCGGTAAAACTAAATTGTTTTGTTTCAAGGAAACATCACCGCAGTGTAACTTCTGATAGTATTGATGATTTTATTTTTTAAAAAATTTCAAATCCCTATTATTATTAAGCATGTTGGTTTGTGGATAAAAAGGGCGGTTAATATTATGCCATCCAAAAGCCTTGATAACTTGGGGTTATGCCAACATCTGGCCAACATGCTATTGATGCTAAAATGAAGGAGTTGCGTCTATTCTCAACAGGCTGTGGATATGTCGCTATGGTGATAAAATAAAATTCCCCACATCGGGAAAACAATGGCAATATACAAGCCTGAAACGGCAGTATCCACATGAAACCACCTTTCTGTGTCCATCGGTTCTTAATCAAGTACACGGGTCGTCTTGATGACTGTTGACATCTTGAAGCGTGATCCACGAGTCTTTTCACAAAAGCTGTGGAAACTCCATTTTGCTAAATGCTTGGTTTTGCTATAATTATAAAATCGGAATTCGTGCAGTGTTGAAAACACTTTTTGGACATGCCCAACGATTTGTTTCCGACCCTAAAAACTTGTTGTGGAAAGCCCATGTTCTGTTGTTGATTAGCGTTGAACAATGGTGTCCATTTGTGGATATTGAATCAACCACAACGCTTTGTTTCCATTTGTCATAATAGCTTTTTACCATGTGCGGACGATTTTCCTTAGCAACGACGAAAGAGAAATTGCAGCAGCAGTTGCCATTTGTGGAGTTACCCGATGCTGTGCACCTTAGTTATAATATTGCCCCTACACAAGCTGCCTATGTGGTGACGGATGAATGCCCCAACCATTTGGAGCGACTTGCTTGGGGGCTTGTACCATATTGGTCGGATGACGGGAAGAACACGGGGCGGCTCATCAATGCCCGAAGGGAAGGGATAGGTGAAAAGCCTTCATTCAGAGTACCCATTAAAAAGCGGCGTTGCCTCGTGCCTGCGGATAGTTTTTACGAATGGCGCAAAGAGGGGCGTGGCAAGATACCCTATCGTATTTTGCTAAAGGACGAAGGTTTGATGGTATTTGCCGGTATTTGGGATGAATGGCGCAAGGGCGACCAAGTCGTTCGAACTTTCTCCATTATCACCACCGATGCCAACGATGACATGTCTGACCTTCATGACCGGATGCCCGTCTTGCTTTCTACGGTGGAACAACGCCGTCGCTGGTTGGAATCGGAGGATTTGGACGAGGTGCTTACCCTCCTGCAGACACCGCAAGAAAATACTATCAAGAAATACCGGGTATCGGATAAGGTGAACATCGTGGCAAATGACCTGCCGTTACTGCACCTTGAAGTGCCGGAGCCGCCAACGCTTTTTTCTTGAAGTAATACTAAAAAGCAAAGGGCTGGTTCAGTGACGAACCAGCCCTTTGCTTTTGGATATTAAACTCTTGGTTATTTCTTAGTGGCCAGTGCATAAGAGAAGCCTAAGAGGTAGTAGGTCTGGAGTGGGTTGTCGGTCTTGCCAGCGGCGAGAGCTTGTTGCTTGTTGCTGCTCAAGCCAATGTCGAGTCCTATGCCAACGCCTCTAACCGCAGTTGTAAAGCCATTTATCCAAGTCCAGTTGTGCAGGTCGCTGCCCTGATAGCTGAAGAAGCCTGACAGATTCGATTTCCATGCAATCCCCTTGGTGATTTGCCGAGTATAATCGGCTACTATTTTACAGCCAAGGGAAGACTTGTAATCAAAACCTTTTCCATCGGAGAATACAAAGTTGTAGTTGAGTGGGTGGAAGACCACAACCATGTCCTTGAAAGGTGTCCAAGTGGCACCAGCACCAATATCCAATAGACCAGGGTTGTTGAATTTGCCATCCAATACTGCCGTGCGGTAGTCGGCCAGTGCGGAGAGGGCCCATTTTTCGGAAAGTTTGTAGCCGAAAAGAGAATTGATATTGAAGTTGTCAGCGGCCACTTGAAAATCATTTGGGTCATCGTCAACGTCTTTATCGTCAAACTTCAACCAGCCAAGGGCGAGTATAGAGCCGTTGTTCCAGAAGTATTTTTTCTGGTTCAATTTTGCGAATGCTGAGGCTGAGAGCCCTATCAGGGCAGAATTGGTGTTTGGTGTTGCCTTTTGGAACCAATTGTTGAAGCCTTGGAAGTTAAGGCCAAGGTTGCCGTTAGCACCCACATCCCAGCGCGGGTAAGGAGTCAATTTATCGGTGAGGTCTTCAACTTCGCTTTTCAAAGTACCTACCTTGCCGGTCAGGTCAGCGAGTTGGGCCTCGAGTGCGCCCAGTTCCTTTTCTTTGGCAGCTTTAGTGGCTGCAAGTTCTTCAGTTGATTGTGCCTGAGCAAAAAAAGCAATTGCTAAAATGGCGAGTGATGAGAGTAGAAGTTTCTTCGTCATAATAAAAAAGATAGTTTTGTTTAAAGTGAAAGACAGTGTTAAAACAGGGTGTAAACATAGTGAAAGCACCCCGTTAACTTAGTTGCCGGTCACTTGAAAAAATTTCCACCTTATCAGACGTGAGCTTTCTTAAAGGTATCACAATTATTTTTCCTTCACCCTGTAATGTGATGGAGGTGCTGTCAATTGCGATGACCCTTCCCTTGGAGCCATCTATTTGTACGTAGTCGCCAACTCGCACCTTGTTCTTGCTATAAAATGAGGCGAGGAAGTTCGCCATCGTATCCTTGGAGGCGAAGCCGTACCCAATCGAAAATGCCAGTACCACACCCCCAAGAATTACGGTAAGATTAGAGGTTATCAATGAGGTCTCGATACTGGCCTGTGCCAACGCACTGATGGTCAGTGTCAGAAATATAAGGTAGAAAACGAAGTTTGCTATGATTTTGCCAGATGATATGCCCAAGGCGTTGGTGGTGGTCAGTACGATGTTTTTCACAAACTCGGCCAAGTAAATGCCCAGCACAAACAGTACGAGTGCGCTCAACAAGCGGGGCAAATAGCTGATGAGGTCACTAACCATTTCGGACACAATGGGCATGCCTAACACATCGGTAGCTGCCATGACAAATACTAGCATCAAGAGGTAATAGACCAGCTTGGAAAGAAAGCGGCTCAACACAATTTTGAATTTAGCCTTTGTAGCAAATTCGGTTTCGTTGATTTTTTCACCAAACCTGTCAATCTTAATGCTCGAGAATACTTTCTGGAGCGCTTTGCCAACCACCTTTGCAATTAGCCAGCCAATGAGCAGCACTAGTGCCGCACCGATGATGTTGGGTATTGCCCCCAAAAAACGGGCGAGTACGGGTTCGACTATTTTAACGATATCCATGCTGTGTATTGTTTTCAGTAATGTTGTTGGAGTAAAGTGATTAGCGTATCAGGCAAGGTTTTAGCCTGTTCTAATCCATCAGGTCGTCGTCATTCGGGGCGAGGGTGCCAGCCATTCCGGGGGTTTGGCTTTCGGTATCAGGGTCGGGGGCGCCTTCCGGCAGTTCGTTCTTCACGGCGGTATCCAATTCCTTGACCGTGCCACCCAATGTCAGGATGAACATCTCAAATACTTTTGGAATATAAAGTTCCATGGCCTGCCCCATCATGGACAATATTTGCAAGCTACCAAGGACATGCTCCTCGATTTCGGGTGGAGGTGGAAACATCAAGGCATCCTCCTCCATTATTTGCTTGAAACTGTTGTTGGTGTTCATAAAATACCTTCGTTTGGTTCCTAATCATTCATCGGGAAACAGTTCTTCATAAACTAATTGGGCTTTGTGTTTGGCTCGTTTTATTTTCATTTTAATGGCACTCTCTGTTTTGTGCAACATATCGGCAATCTCCTTGATTTGGAGGTCGTCTTGGTACTTCATCAACAAAATGGCCTTGTCACCGACGGGAATATTGTCCAAAACCACTCTCAGGCGGTCAGCTTGCATGGTCAGCAATGCCTCATCGTGTACTTCTTCGGCTGTGTCTGGCAGGCGTTCCATCTCATCGGAAAAGATATCGCCCATTTTTTTCTTTTTCCTCAACACATCAATACAGTAGTTGTAGGTGATGGAATAAACCCACGTCGAAAACTTGGCCTGTTCACCAAATTGTCCGAGGTTGAGGAAAATCTTCATGAAAATGTCCTGTGCGGCGTCCCTTGCCAAATGCTCTTCCTTAAGCAGGGATATACACTTGCCATACACTTTGCCAGAATACCTCCGGTAAAGCAAGGTGAAGTGCCTTGCATCTTTCGTTGCAAGATAACTCCTAATCAAGTCTATGTCCTGTTCCTTGGAAATGTCTTCTGTTTCCATCAAACTGGCAAGTGTTATTTTTCTAAGCCAAAAGGTATTGGCAGTGCAAAATTTTCAATAATTTGTTGATTTTCAACCAGTTGCTTTGTTGAATGATTGAAAATCCTGCACGAAAATAGAAAAATTAACTTCTCCTGGTGGGGATTTGATGTTTAAGACGAAGAACTTCGAAGATGGGTACAGAATTTTTGAAGAAATTTTCAGAAAAACTTAATTTTTGTATGGTAAAATAGCGGTGGAAGGAGTGTGGTGTACTTCATTGGTTGATTTTTGGCAAAAAAAAGAGGCAGCGCTCTTGTAGCACTACCTCAGCCCTAACCAAATAAAACCAAATTATTTATCTTGAAAGAAGGTATTGTTCGGTTCCTTCTTGAGAATTCTACCTTGGTGTAAAAACTACTCTTAGTTTACTGACGCTAAGGTAATATTATTTTATAGGGAAATGCAAGTTTTTTTGAAAAATTTTTCAAAAATGCTGAATCAATTAACTTATACGGCAAAAAAACGCCTGAAATATTGAAGGAAATGAGTTTTTAGGGAATGGTTTATCTCAAAATAAAACGGGCTTCTCCAGTTGCCCGAAGAAGCCCATTTTTTATTATAAACTGCTGTTTTACAATTCTTTACGCAACCTCGCCACCGAGATGTTGAGCTGCTCCCGGTATTTGGCCACGGTACGCCGGGCGATGTTGTAGCCTTTTTTCATCAACATGCTCTTTAGTTTCTCATCGGAGAGCGGCTTGCGCTTGTTCTCTGCTCCGATGATGTCGGTAAGTATCTTCTTCACCTCCAAAGTGGAAACCTCCTCTCCGTCCTGCGTTTGCAGGCTCTCTGAGAAGAAATCCTTGAGGCGCTTGGTTCCGAACTCTGTCTGCACGAACTTGCTGTTGGCTACCCTCGATACGGTGGAAATGTCTAAGCCTGTGATATCAGCGATATCTTTCAAAATCATCGGGCGGAGGCGCTTCTGGTCGCCGCTCGTGAAGTAATCGTACTGGTAGTTCATGATGGCGTACATCGTGTTGAACATCGTCTGCTGCCGCTGCCGGATGGCGTCAATAAACCACTTGGCGCTGTCAATTTTCTGTTTGATGAACAGGATGGCTTCCTTTTCTTTGTTCGTGGCCCGACGGCCGTTCACGGTGTGCTTGTACGCACGAAGCATGTCGCGGTAGTGGTTGTTGATGTGGAGGTCGGGCGCATTGCGGGAGTTGAGCGAAAGTTCCAGTTCGCCGTCGTTGTTGATGATGATAAAATCGGGCACGATGTAGTGCGTGCTGCGGCTATTCGTCACGTGCCCACTGGCCGGTTTGGGGTTCAGCTTGAGTATTTCGTCAATGGCCTCCTTCAGTTCGTCCTCGTTGAGGTTGAGCTGGCGCTGGAGCCTTGGGTAGTGCTTCTTTGTGAACTCGTCGAAGTAGTTGGCAATGATCTTGCGTGAAATCTGGAGTATGAGCTTTTCGTCGTAAGACGTTTCGGCCCTCGTTATCTTATACTCAATTTGGAGCAGCAGGCTTTCCTGAAGGTTGCGCGCACCCACGCCAGGCGGGTCGAAGCGCTGTATCTTGGTTAGCCAATACTCAATTTCATCGTGGGTGGCACTCACGTTCTGCGAGAAAACAAGGTCGTCAAGGATGGCCTCGGTATCGCGGCGAAGGTAGCCGTCGTCGTCAATGCTTCCGACAATCTGTTTTGCAATGATGCGCTCCCGCTCTTCCTTGAAGTCGAGCATTCCTATCTGTTGTTCGAGGTATTCATGGAAGGTATCTTCCACGGCCACGGGCAGGGTCTTGTTCTCTTCCTCTTGTCCACCGCTTTCGGCTTGGTATTTATAGCTGGCCTCATCGTCGTCCATATAGTCGTTGAGGTAGTCGTCTATCAACACCTCTTCCTCTGGCATGACTTCTTCCCTTTCTAGGTCGTCCACATCTCCTTCGTTCTCGACTTCGCTATTGTCGGTGTCCCTTTCAATCTGCTCATCTTCCTTGGAGTCTTCGGTGCGGCCCATTTCAAGATAGTCATCCTCCAGCAGGTCGCCTTCTTCGAGGGCTGGATTGGCCTCCAATTCTTCCTTGATACGCTGGTCGAGTATTGCAGTAGGAATCTGCAACAGCTTCATCAACTGTATCTGTTGGGGCGAGAGTTTTTGTTGTAACTTTTGAGTAAGTTGTTGTTTCAGCATTGGATCTACGTGATTAGTGTTCTCTTTTTAGCTTGTCCACAATGAATGCTGAGGGGAATTTTTTTTCAAAATAATAACATTTTTTTCAAAAAAACCAGAGTTTTGGAAAAAAATGTTAAAATATTTTTTCTTGGTTAAATTATAAATTTTATTAATAATACCAATAAAATAAGGGGTTTTGAACAGATTTGGGGTGAGAGCGGATTGATTAGCGAAAAATATGCCAAGAAAAAATAATTTAACTGGCACAATCGCCCCAAAAATTGGCACGGAGCCTTTGGTGGCAAAGGTTTAGGCCCTGTTGAGACCCTCAAAAAAAAGCTGACAAAACAGCAATCTTTCTAAATTTGCCAGCCGTCGTGAAAATCCGGCCTCTAATGGTCAAGCAAACTGAATTTTCGTTACCAGCCCATCCTCGTGGGTTCCACCTGATAACTGTCGAGGTGCTTCGCCAAGTCGGCAAACTGCCAATGGAAGGGTTGCTGCACCTGTTCATCCAGCACACAAGTGCCGGACTGGCCATCAATGAGAATGCCGACCCATCGGTCAGGATGGACTTCGAGGGGTACTTCAACCGCCTCGCCCCAGAGAACCTGCCATTCCTGACCCACACCATTGAAGGTCCGGACGATATGCCCGCCCATGTCAAGTCGGTGCTAGCAGGTAGTTCGGTTAGTATCCCCATTACGGACGGACGGCTGAACCTTGGTACCTGGCAGGGTGTCTATCTCTGCGAGTTCCGAAATAACGGGGGCAGGCGGCGTTTGGTTGCGACCGTTATTTCGTGAGGGTAGTTCGTTTTGAGAAAAATCCAACAACCAATTGGCTTTCAGTTGTTTTAAAATTTAAAAAAAAATAATTTGATTGGGCTTGCCCGCCCGACACGATATGGAGCTTTTTTGGAACGGCATCAAACTTGGTCTTGCGCTCAGTGTGCTCACTGGGCCAATCATTTTTACGTTGTTGCAGACGAGCATAGAGCAAGGCTTCCGGGCTGGCATCATGGTGGCGGCTGGTATTTGGATAAGTGACCTACTGTTTGTACTTGTCACGTTTTTCGGGGTCTCCTATGTGGCAAGGTTGGCTCAATGGGATGGCCTGGAATTCTGGCTCGGCATAGCAGGAGGTGTCATACTGTTGGTGATCGGTGGGGCCATGCTGCTGCTGAAGCCACCACCTATGGAAAAACTGGAACAGCCAAAAGCAGTCCGTCATTCATCCATATTGTCGTTGGCGACGACAGGCTTCCTCATCAATACCATCAATCCTTTCACTTTCTTCTTCTGGCTGGGTGTATCTGCCACGCTTTTCACCAAGCAGGCGCTGAAACCCGACCAAGCACAGCTTTTCTACCTCGGCCTGTTTGGAACCATTGTTTTAACGGACATCACAAAAGTGGCTCTCGCCAAGTACATCCGGCGTTGGCTCAAGCCTCAGAAGATTCTTTTAATGCGCAAAATAGCAGGAATGGCCCTATTGGCTATTGGAATTGGGCTGTTCGTGCGGGCATTTTATCCTTAACTTTAAAAATGGGAACATGCATAAAAGTAAAATCATCATGTCCACCACAGAGTTTATACCTGGCCGTGAAATCATTGAAGTGATTGATATAGCGAGGGGAAACACCGTGCGGGCTAGGCATATTGGACGTGACATTGTTGCGGGGCTTCGCAATATCGTGGGCGGCGAAGTGCCGGAATACACCAAGCTATTGGCCGACTCTAGGGAGCATGCCATCGAAAGAATGTTAGCCGACGCTGAACGAATTGGCGCCGACGCCGTTATTGGTGTGCGTTTTGTGACTTCGATGGTCAATCACCAGTCTGCCGAGATTTTGGCATACGGAACAGCTGTCAAGTTGAAGTAGGCGCTCCCTGAAACTTGAAACCCATTGAAACCTGAAACCTAATATGGCTAACACAAAAGAAATCGTCAATCGTCGTGCCACGCACGAATTCCATTTCCTCAGCACCATTGAGGCGGGCATCGCATTGGGCGGCTCCGAACTGAAATCCATTCGGGCCGGCCACGCTGGCCTCACCGACGCCTACTGCCTCTTCATCAACGGGGAACTTTGGATTAAGAGCATGTACATCAAGGAGTATGAAAACGCCAATGCCTACAGCATCCGCCCCAGCCGACGTGACCGCAAGCTGCTGCTCCACAAGTCAGAACTCCGCAAGCTGGAAAAAAGGGTAAAGGAGAAAGGCATGAGCATCGTGCCGTACAAGATTTATTTCTCTGACCGCAATTTCGTGAAGGTGGAAATCGCCCTAGCGCAGGGCAAGAAGTCCTTCGACAAGCGGGAGACCATTAAAGAGAAGGACACCAAGCGGGACATGGATAGGGTGATGAAGGCAGCGAAGGCTAAGTCGAGTTTGTGATGCTTTTCAATTATCGCTTGGCTCCGGCAAATCCTCAACAATCTCAGAAGCCGGTTTCTCCTCCGCCAAGCTCACCCAAAAATTGTTCATCCCCTCGCCCTGCGTTATGGCCACCAGTTGTGCATTGAGCAGTTCCAACAGGCCAAGGAAGGTAACAATGGCCTGTATGCGGTTCTCTAATTTTAGGAACAGCGTCTTAAAGTCCGTTTTTTTTCCTTTTTTCAGTTTGGAAAAAATATAATCCTGCTGCCCCGAAATGGTGTATTCGAACTTGACGATGGTGTGGACGGTGTGCTTCTTGCCTTCTTGTTCCATCCGGTTCACCAGCTTTTCGAAGGTCTTCAGCAGTTTGAACAAGGTGAGGCTCTCCAATTCCACATCCACGAGGGCCTTGGTGGCTATCTGTTGCAGTTCCCGGCTCACGTTGCCGCGGTGTTCCCGCAGGGCACGGGTCTCCTCCATCTGGCGCATTTCGTCCAGTACGCTCTTGTAGCGTTTGTACTCGATGAGGCGGTTCACCAGTTCTTCCCGTGGGTCAATCTCGTTGCCCTCCTCGTCCACAGGCTTGCGGGGGATGAGCATCTTGGCCTTGATGCGGCAAAGCGTGGCCGCCACGAGGATGAACTCGCTGGCCAGGTCCACGTTCAGCGCCTCCATCTGGCGGATATAGCCGAGGAAGTCCTCCGTCACCTGGTGGATGGGGATGTCGTTGATGTCCAGTTCGTCCCGTTCGATGAAGAACAGCAGCAGGTCGAACGGCCCCTCGAACTGGGGGAGGTGGATATTGTAGGTGGTGGCGGTGTTGGTCATTTTTTAAGTTGGCGGTTTTAGGCCACTGCAAAACCCGTTTCTCCACGTACCTTTTCAGGCACGAAGCCTAAAACAATATCGGATTTGGGCACTCCCCGCTCCATTAGTTCATCCGCAATCATAGCATCCGTGTTGTTCTGCTGTATCCACACCTTGCCGCCCAAAATGCTGAAATGAAAGGCCGTCGTGTAAACGAATTTACCATTGTACCAGCCGATGGACAGCAACTGATAATGGTTGTTTTCCCTATCAATCACAACGCTTGACTTAATTTCCGGCGTCAGGGATTTTCGGATGCCAGCGTAATCGTTTAGTAGCGAAACGATGATATCGGCGTATTTTTTCACTTTATCCATGACTTGACATTTTCTTCTTCGGGGTTGAATACAACGATTTTGATGCTGTACCTGCCAACTGCCTTCTGGATGAAAGGGCGCTGAAAAAAGTCGCTCCAAACCTCCAGTGGAACAGCTAGCCACAACTCCCGAACTGGGTCTAACTCTTCCAAAGATAGGCGGTAATTTTCGTATTGTCCAATCGCTTTGTGAAACTCTGAAACTGGGGACTGTCCAACAAACGATTTAATCTCAACGGCAATCTTTTCATTTCCACGTTCTGCAGCAATCACTCTTTCTGCCCCCAAATCTGCAAATAGCTCGACTTCACCAATGGACAAATCCAGTGGGTCATCCGTTATCGTCCATCCTTCTTTTTCAAGGGCATGCCTGACAACGTTGTGGTACACGTCTTTTCTTGCCATTCGCTGTTGTTTTTGCTATTTGGACTTCTATTTTGGGACTTCACACTCCTACCACAGCGCCTTCATACAGCGGAAAATTGACCATAAACCGATTCACCTCCTTCCTCGTCTCCCGGATCAGCTCCTCGTTCTCTACGTCCATCACCAAAGCGTCAATCCACTCCACCGTGCGCCGGAAATCGGCCTCCACGAAACCACGGGTGGTCATGGCCGCCGTGCCGATGCGTATGCCGGAAGTGACCATCGGCGAAGCCGTGTCAAAAGGCACCATGTTCTTGTTCACGGTGATGTCGGCCCGCACGAGTGCCTCCTCGGCCTGCTTGCCCGTCACGCCTTTTGACCGAAGGTCAATCAACATCAGGTGGTTATCCGTGCCACCGGAGATGATTTTGTAGCCTTTTTCGACGAAAGCGGCGGCCATCGCTTGGGCGTTGCTTTTCACTTGAGCGCCATAGGCTTTGAACGCTGGTTGCAGCGCTTCGCCGAAGGCGACCGCCTTGGCAGCGATGACGTGCTCCAGCGGCCCGCCTTGCATGCCGGGGAACACGCCACTATTTAATATGGTACCCATTTTTATCATCGTGCCGTTCTTCTGGGTGCGGCCCCAAGGGTTGTCGAAGTTCTTGCCGAGCATGATGATGCCGCCCCGCGGGCCACGCAGCGTCTTATGCGTGGTGGAGGTCACGATGTGGCAATATTCCATCGGGTCGTTGAGCAGCCCGGCGGCGATGAGGCCAGCGGGGTGCGCAATATCGGCCATGAGCAGGGCGCCCACCTTGTCGGCGATTTCCCGGAAACGCTTGTAGTCCCAGTCACGGCTATAGGCCGAAGCGCCGCAGACAATGAGCTTTGGTTGCTCCGCAATGGCCTGTGCCTCCACTTTGTCCATGTCCACGAGGCCCGTCGCCTCTTCAACGCCATAGAAAACAGGGTTATACACCTTGCCGGAATAGTTCACGGGGGAGCCATGCGAGAGGTGGCCGCCGTGGGCGAGGTTGAGGCCCAGCACCTTGTCGCCGGGGTTGAGGCAGGCGAGGAAAACGGCGGCATTGGCCTGTGCGCCAGCGTGAGGCTGTACGTTGGCGTACTCGGCACCAAAGAGTTCCTTCAAGCGGTCAATGGCAAGGTTTTCCACTTCGTCCACCACTTCGCAGCCGCCGTAGTAGCGTTTGCCGGGGTAGCCTTCGGCATATTTATTGGTCAGGCAGCTGCCCATTGCCCGGATGACCTCTGCGCTGGTGAAGTTCTCGGATGCGATGAGTTCGATGCCGTGGCGCTGGCGTTCGAGTTCTCGGTCAATCAGGTTGAAAACGGCGGTATCTTTGTTCATAAAAACGGTGGACGATTGACGACGAACGGTTGACGGTTGAACCCCGCACAACCATTTGCCCGTAAACAGGTTTCAAAAAAAGGCTTATCTTCGTGGATAAGCGGGGCGAAGTTAAGACAAAACCCTTTGGAAAAATCCTATTGGCAGGATGCAATAGGGATGGTAAGCACAGAATTTGAACAGTTATTTAACAATTTTCACTGTGGCAAACCGTTTCATTGGTCGTCTCCATTTCAAAAGCAGGAAACCCCGCCTATCCAGCACAAAACAGAAATTGAATGTTGCGTAAACAATCCGTCATACTTCAAACACTGCTGCTGAACCTTATTACCATCGCGGCTTTTGGCCGAGTGGACAAAATCAGGGTCGTTTGGCAAGGCAATGCCTCCACTTCCGCCACGATAGGATGGAATCAAGCCTCCGGCAGTGACCCCATCCTGTTTTTTGACGTGAACGATTACGGCAAGATTGCGGAAGATTATGCCCTTAGCAAGCAGCCCGACCGGGTTCAAGTGGCAGAGGAAATGAACAACCATTTCGTGCGCTTGGAGAACCTCCATCCCAATACTACATACTACTTTATCATAAAAGATAGTGATGGCACGAGCCAGCGCTATTTTTTCACCACAGCCCCCAACAGCCCCGACCGCCGACTTTCCATCATTGCCGGGGGAGATAGTCGCAACCATCGGGATGCCCGCCAAGATGCCAATATTCTTGTGGCCAAGCTTCGTCCACACTGCGTCATGTTCGGCGGCGATTTCACGGAGAACGACTACCCCAACGAATGGAAGGAATGGTTCGACGACTGGCAGCTCAGCATCGCCGAAGACGGTCGGATAACGCCCATCATTGTCACCCGTGGCAACCACGAGTACAGCAATAAGAGCCTGATTGACCTTTTTGATATGCAGGCAATAGGTGGCTTTTATGCTACTGCGCTTGGTGGCGACCTTGTACGAATTTATACCTTAAACACCTTGATTCCCGTAGGTGGGGATCAACGCGACTGGCTCGAAAACGACCTTCGCATACATGGTGCCAAGTACCACTGGCGCATAGGCCAGTACCACCACCCCATGCGCCCGCACACGGCCCGCAAGTCGGAGAAGAACGACCAGGTGACCAATTGGGCACCGCTGTTCCTGAAGTACAATGTTCAATTGTTGGTGGAATGCGACGCCCATGTCGTAAAGAGCACCTATCCCATACGCGCCGACAACGGACCGGGCAGTGATGAAGGCTTCATTCGGGACGACGAGAACGGTACGGTCTATATTGGCGAGGGCTGCTGGGGTGCCCCGTTGCGCAGCAACGACGACGACAAGTCGTGGACCCGCGCCAGTGGCAGTTTCAACCAGTTCAACTGGATTTTCATTGACAAGGATAAAATAGAGGTGCGCACCATCCAGACTGACGGTGCTGGCCGGGTGGCCAATATTGACCCAAAGAACATCTTCAAAGCCCCAGTTGGCCTCCGCATCTGGAGCCCGCCCACTGGTGATGTGATCACCATCGCTGCCAAAGCACCTGCCATACCTGCCTACGACGACGGCATGATGGCTGCAAGGGGTGGCGAACAGTCTGTAGCTAAGTACCATCCTTCGGAGGTGCCTGCTGTGGAAGACGAGGCCGCAAACTGGGATTCCTGCCCGCTTGTTGTCATTGACCCTGGCACGGGAGAGGCCCAAATCAAGTACAACCTTGAAGAAACCAGCAACGTGGTCATCCGAATCATCAATCCAAAGCTACAGGAGGTGACCCGCTTGGAACTCAATAACCAGACCCCCAAGGAATACCTAAAGGCCGTGAAAATGAACCACTTACCTCCGGGGAGGTACCTTGCCATCGTGAAAGGCGACAAAAAAATCTTGCGAAGATTCAGGGTCGTAAAAAAATGAAAAAAGAGCTTCCAGCCAATATCGCTGGAGGCTCTTTTTGCTTTGTAGCCATTGGTTGTCAATGCTTTTAAAAAAGTAGCTTGCCCGATTTTGAACACCGTTTGGAATTTCTCTATCTTGCCCCAGTTTCATTCAAAACAAAACTGGACAACATGAAAAAACAATTTTACACCCTGCTCATAACGGCGTTCGTGTTGGCTTCTTGCCAGAACAATGCCCCCTCCTCCGAGCCTACGGTTTCCGATGCTCCACCCATTTCGCCCGAAAACTCCCTCACTGCCGAGGAAAGTGCCGAAGGCTGGAAGCTTATTTTCGATGGCTTGACACTCAATGGTTGGCGCGGCTACAACCGTACCGACCTGCCCAAGAATGGCTGGTCTGTCCAAAATGGCGAATTGGTGATAGCCGCTACCCCAAACCCCAAGCCGGATGATTTTGGCGGTGATATCATCACTACTGAAAAATACGGTTACTTCGAACTGTCCCTTGATTTTATGCTTTCCGACTCGGCCAATAGCGGCATTTTTTATTTCGTTATGGAGGAAAAGGACAGCGCCATCTGGCACAACGCACCTGAATTCCAACTCATAGATGATGTAGCTTGGGCTGGTATCATGGCGAAGGACGACCCAAAATTCAATATGGACACCCATCGCACTGGCGACAACTATGACATGGAAGCAAGCGCTGGCTGCGCCATGAAACCCATCGGCGAATGGAACACCGCCAAAATCATCCACAACAAAGGCAAGGTGGAACATTGGCTGAACAACCAGAAATGCCTTGAATATGAGGTAGGCTCTGAAAAGTGGAAGGCACAATTGGCCAAGTCGAAGTTCAAGGGCTACCCGCAATATGGCCTCACCAAAATGGGGCATATCGGCCTGCAAGACCACGGGCACGAGATGCGCTTTAAAAACATAAAGATCCGAAATCTATAAAGTGAATGTTGAATGGTGATTGGGTATATTCAACACTACCCACCATTCGCCAATTACCAAAACATGAAACGCAAGATTAGAATGGGAATGGTCGGTGGTGGCCGTGGCGCTTTTATCGGGGCCGTACACCGCATGGCAGCCGCCTTGGACGGCGAGATAGAGCTTGTATGCGGGGCATTCAGCTCCGACCCAGAGAAGTCACGGCTTTCGGGTGAAGACCTCTGCATTGACCCCAAGCGGGTCTATGGCTCCTACAAGGAGATGATTCAAAAAGAAAAACGCCTGCCCGAAAGCAAGCGCATGGACTTTGTGGCCATTGTGACGCCCAACCACATGCACTTTCCGCCAGCAAAAATGGCTTTGGAAAACGGCTTCCACGTCGTTTGCGACAAGCCGCTTTGCTTCAACATGAAAGAGGCTTTGGCATTACAAAAATTGGTGGAAGAGACGGGTCTTCTGTTTGCCCTCACCCACAACTACACGGGCTATCCGATGGTAAAACAGGCCCGTGCAATGGTGAAAAACGGCGACATCGGCGAAATCCGAAAAGTCGTGGTGGAGTACCCGCAAGGCTGGCTCAGCACCAAAGTTGAAGACACAGGCAGCAAGCAGGCTGGCTGGCGCACCGACCCCAAGCAGTCGGGCATCGCTGGCGCAATGGGCGACATCGGTACCCATGCCGAAAACCTCGCCGAGTACATCACTGGCCTCAAAATCACGGAAATGTGCGCCGACATCAGCACCTTCGTGCCGGGCCGCCTCCTCGACGACGACGGCAACGTGCTGCTCCATTTTGAAAAAGGCGCAAAGGGAATCCTCCACGCCAGCCAAATCTCTGCAGGCGAGGAGAACAACCTGAACATCCGCATTTATGGCACAAAGGCAGGTTTACAATGGTTTCAAATGGAACCCAATACGTTGATAGTCAAATGGTTGGACAAACCTGTTGAAATCTTGCGCACTGGCGTTGGCAAACTGTATCCAGAAGCTACGGCACATACCCGCATTCCCGGCGGTCATCCAGAGGGTTATTTGGAGGCGTTCGCCAATATCTACCGCAACTTCGCCATTTGCTTGCGGGCAAGGTTGGAAGGCAAAAAGCCCGACCCTGTTTACATGGATTTCCCCACTGTGCATGATGGCGTGCGGGGCATGAAGTTCATCGAAAAAGTGATTGCGAGTGGCAAGAGCAAGGCGAAGTGGATGAGTGTATAAATTGATTGATTGTAAGGGTTGTTTGATTGCTGGTCACACTGCAATCAAGCAATCCCTACAATTTCAACAATCGAACAATGAATCTGTCTGAAAAAATAACTGCCTCCACCGCCCCAAAACCCGTCGGGCTTTACCCTCATGCCCGCAGGGTGGGTAACCTACTTTTCCTTTCAGGAATTGGGCCACGTGACCCAGAGACGGACGGCATACCCGGCCTTCAGCGCAGCGCAGCGGGCAACTTCACCGAATTCGATTTTGAGGCGCAGTGCCATTCCGTATTCAAAAATGTGCGGGCCGTGCTGGAGGCCAGTGGTGCCACTTGGGATTCACTGGTGGATGTGACCGTTTTCCTCACCAATATGCAGCGGGATTTCCACACCTATAACTGCATTTATGCCGAGTATTTCAGGGATAACCAGCCCTGCCGCACCACGGTCGGCATTGATTCCTTGCCCACGCCGATTGCGATTGAATTGAAATGTATTGCAGTGGTAGGGTAAAGTCGTCAGACCAACTCCTTGCAGGCCCGATAAATATCCGTCCAGTCCTTTCGCTCCTTCACCACGGTTTCGAGGTATTCCAGCCAGATGTTCTTGTCCTGCACGGGGTCTTTCACGATAGCCCCAGTGATGCCAGCAGCGAGGTCGTGGGCACGCAGCGTACCATCGCCAAAATGCACGGCCAACGCTTGGCCGCTTTGTACCACCGAGATGGCTTCGGCTGTGCTGAGCGTAGCACCCGGCGATTTCAGTTTGGTGCGCCCGTCTTCTGTTTTGCCGCTCCGCAATTCCCGGAAAATGGTCACCAAGCGCTCAATCTCCTTCACTGGTGCAGAGCCGGGTGGAAGTTCAAATGAGGTTCCGATTTTTTCCACCCTGTTTTTTACAATCTCCACCTCCTCGGCAAGGCTGGCTGGCAGTGGCATTACTACTGTGTTGAAGCGGCGGCGAAGGGCGCTGGAGAGTTCGTTGATGCCCCTGTCACGGTCATTGGCAGTGGCAATGACATTGAATCCTCGGCGAGCCTGCACCTCCATGTTCAGTTCGGGCACAGGCAATGTTTTTTCCGAAAGCAAGGTAATGAGTGTGTCCTGCACGTCCGAAGGGATGCGGGTAAGCTCTTCTATACGGGCGATTTTGCCCTCCCGCATGGCATTCATCATAGGGCTTGGTACAAGGGCATTTTCGGATGGCCCTTCGGCCAAAAGGCGGGCATAGTTCCAACCATAGCGCAGTGCATCCTCGCTCATACCAGCCGTGCCCTGAACCAGCCGGGTGCTGTTGCCTGAAATAGCGGCGGATAAATGCTCGGCTACCCAAGTCTTGGCCGTGCCCGGTATCCCGATGAGCAAGAGCGCCCGGTCGGTGGCCAATGTTGCCACAGCAATTTCGATGAGGCGGCGCTGCCCAAAATACTTAGGTTCTATCTCGGTGCCGTCGGCCAACTTGCCGCCCAACAGGTAGGTCACGACCGCCCAGGGTGAAAGGTGCCAATTTTCGGGTCGCTGACGGTCGTCAATGGCGGCAATAGCCTTGAGTTCTTCGGCATAAACCTGTTCGGCGTGAGGGCGGAGGATGTGTTGGTCAGTCATGTTTTATCAAAAATGAAGCGGCAGGAAATAGCCTTTAAGGAGCGTTCATCAGGCGGTGGCACGCTCCATGCTTTTGTAATAAACAAGTGTGACGATGATTCCTGTTGTGATGCACACATCGGCTACGTTGAAGATGCCCGTTCGGAGGCTGTTGATGCCGAGGTTCATGAAATCGGGCACGAGGCTGTTGTTGAAGAAGCGGTCGAGCAGGTTGCCAACGCCTCCGGCAATGATAAGCCCCAACCCGAATAGGTGCGCAAAACCCAGCTTATTAATGTTCTTTAAAACAAAACCAAGCACCAACAGTAGGACTGTGGTGGGCAGCAGGGTAAGAATCCAAAACTTCAGGTCAGGGTTCCAATCAGCGCCAAAGCTCATGGCTGCACCCGGATTTTCCACGTAAACCAAGCGGAAGGTATCGTTCCAATAGGAAAGCTCGCCCAAGCCTTCGAGGTGTTCCTTGGCAAGCCCCTTCGTCACCCGGTCGCAGCCGACCGAACTGAAAATCAGGAGGACAAACAGCAGCAGTTTGGTCTTATCAATTTTCATAGGCTCCCCAATTTCTAATTTCTAAATTTCCAGTCCTACACTTCCCGCTTCCCATCAAATTGCTCCAAGTAGTCGCCTACCCGACGCAGGAACGAGCCGCCCAATGCCCCGTCCACCACACGGTGGTCGTAGCTAAGGCTGAGGAACATCAATTGCCGCACGGCGATAAGGTCGCCATAAGGCGTCTCCACCACAGCGGGCTTCTTGCGGATGGCCCCGGCTGCCATGATGGCCACTTGGGGCTGGTTGATAATGGGCGTGCCCATCACATTGCCGAAGGTGCCGACATTGGTCAGGGTAAAAGTGCCATCTTGGATTTCCTCCGGCTTCAACTTGCCTTGGCGGGCACGGCCAGCGAGGTCGTTCACTGCTTTGGTCAAGCCGACGAGGTTCATCATATTGGCCCCCTTGATGACCGGCACGATGAGGTTGCCGCTCGGCAATGCAGTAGCCATGCCGATATTCACATCCTTTTTTACGATGATGTTGTTGCCATCCACCGAGACGTTGACCATTGGGTAATCGTTGATGGCCTTGGCAATTGCTTCCACGAAAATGGGCGTGAAAGTGATTTTTTCGCCATACTTTTTCTCGAAAACGCCTTTGTTGCGCTCCCGCCAATTGACGATTTCCGTCACATCCACCTCCACGAAGCTGGTCACGTGCGGCGAGGTATGCTTCGACATCACCATATGGTCGGCAATGAGGCGGCGCATCCGGTCCATTTCCACAATTTCCACGTTGCCAGAGATGCTAACGGCGGGTTTGGGTGATGATGGGTGACTGGTGATTGGTGGTTGGGCAGGTACAGCCGCTGGAGCAGGTGCTGACTGCCCACTGCCCACTGACGAACTGCCAACTGAACCTCGGTTGCCAACGTAAGCCAGAATATCCTGCTTCGTCACCCGGCCAGCTTGGCCAGTGCCAGGGATGCGCTCCAGTTCTGCGGTGCTGATGTTTTCTGCTTTCGCAATATTTTTTACCAAAGGAGAATAAAAGCGGCCGCTTGGGCTGGCTGCGGTCGGTGATTCCAAGGCAACTGCTGGTGCAGGCTCAGCTACTACTGGCGGTGGCGTAGCATGTGCTGCCCCGTTTGAGTAGCCGTTGGCGCTTCCGTTGGGGACTGGCGCAGGTTCTTCTTTCAAGGCAGGGGATGGCTTTGCCGCAGCAGACTCACCTTCCGTAGCGATAATGGCGATGGCCTTGCCGACAGGCACTACGTCATTTTCCTTGAAAAGTATCTGTGAAATGACGCCAGCCGTTGGTGATGGCACCTCTGAGTCAACTTTGTCGGTGGCAATTTCAAGGATGGTTTCATCCTGTTCCACGCGGTCGCCCACTTTTTTGGCCCACCGCAGGATGGTGGCCTCTATGATGCTCTCGCCCATTTTGGGCATGATAAGTTCTACCTGCGCCATGAATTAATTATGAATGATAAATGATGAATGATGAATTGAGGGACTTTGGTGTGCGCCACCCAAGATTTCATCATCCAACCATTCAGTGGTTTTATAAAAATGGTTAGGAAAAAATCAGGCTGCAAAGTTAGGGAAGCCAGACGATATAAGTAAGATGGTGTGGCAGCTGCCATTTATCATTCCACCATTCATCATTTGTCATTCTCCAGCCCGCCCACGAAAGGCACGAAACGGAAGTCTCCAAAGTCCTCCTCTTCATACTTGCTATCGGCCAGTTTGGTGATGCGGAGCATTTTTTGAGAGCGTTTGCCAACGGGAATGACCATGATACCGCCAATTTTCAATTGTTCGAGCAATACGGTAGGCACTTCTGGTGCGCCAGCCGTCACGATGATTTTATCGTAGGGAGCGAATTCTCGGAGGCCTTTTGTCCCGTCCCGATAGTAGCAGCGGACGTTTGTGATGCCAAGTTCTGTCAACAGTTTTTTTGCTTTTTGGTGAAGCAGCTCCTGCCGCTCAACGGTGAAAACCCTTGCTTCCAATTTGCCCAAAACTGCCGCTTGGTAGCCTGAACCCGTGCCTATTTCGAGTACCCGGTCACGTTTTTGTACCTGTAGCAGTTGGGTCTGAAAAGCCACGGTATAAGGTTGAGAAATGGTCTGCTCCCGGTCAATGGGCAGGGCCTTGTCTTCGTAGGCGAGGTCGGCGAAAGCGCTGTCGAGGAAAAAATGGCGTGGCACAGCCTCCATTGCGGCAAGCACACGATCGTCGGTGATGCCCTTTTTCCGAAGGGAATCCACCAGTTTGCGGCGGAGACCCTTGTGGCGGTAGGAGTCGTCTTGCATGAACTGTGAATTGTGAACTATGAACTATGAACTGTAGGCTCAGTGACAGTTCACAGTTCAAAATTCACAGTTATTTTCAGTCTTCTGTTCCCAAGTCAAAATCGTTCAAAAAGCCCGTATGGAAGTTCCCGGCCCGGAAGTTCGGGTCTTTCATCAGCTTTTTGTGAAATGGGATGGTCGTTTTAACGCCCTCTACAATGAACTCCTCCAAGGCACGCTCCATCTTCGTGATGCACTCCTCGCGGGTGCGGGCACGGCATATGAGCTTCGCAATCATGGAGTCGTAATAGGGCGGAATCGTATAGCCCGCATAAACATGGGTGTCCACCCGAACGCCGTGGCCCTTGGCCGTATGCAAAGAGCTGATTTTGCCGGGCGATGGGCGGAAGTCCTTGTAAACATCCTCAGCATTGATGCGGCATTCAATGGCGCACATTTCGGGGATGTAGTTTTTCCCTGAAATCCGCTCGCCCATTGCAATTTTTATCTGCTCCTTGATGAGGTCGTGGTCAATCACCTCTTCCGTCACGGTATGTTCCACCTGAATGCGGGTGTTCATTTCCATGAAATAGAAATTGCGGTACTTGTCCACGAGGAACTCGATGGTGCCCACGCCTTCGTAGTTGATGGCCTCGCCCGCCTTGATGGCGGCCTCGCCCATTTTCTGGCGAAGCTCTGGCGTCATGAAGGGTGAGGGGCTTTCCTCCACCAGTTTTTGGTGGCGGCGCTGGATGCTGCACTCCCTTTCAGAAAGGTGGCAGACCGTGCCGTATTGGTCGCCCGCCACCTGTATCTCGATGTGGCGTGGCTCTTCTATATATTTTTCGATGTAAATGCCGTCATTGCCGAAGGCAGCCTTGGCCTCATTGCGGGCCATGTTCCACTGGCCTTCAAAACTGGCTTCGTCCCAGATGATGCGCATACCCTTGCCGCCGCCGCCAGCTGTAGCCTTGATGATGACCGGGTAGCCGATTTCCTTGGCCATGCCGATGCCTTCTTTCACATCAGTAATGAGTCCGCCAGAGCCTGGCACGACGGGTACACCGGCCTTTATCATCGTTGATTTAGCGGTGATTTTGTCGCCCATCAGGCGTATTTGTAAAGGCGTAGGGCCGATGAACTTAATGCCGTACTCACCGCAGATTTCAGCGAAATCGGCATTCTCCGCCAAAAAACCATAGCCTGGATGGATGGCATCGGCATTCGTGATTTCTGCTGCCGCCATGATGCGGGGGATGTTCAGATAAGAGTCTTTGGAAGGAGGTGGCCCCACACAAACGGCCTCATCTGCAAAGCGGACGTGAAGGCTCTCTGCATCGGCGGTGGAATAGATGGCCACGGTCTTGATGCCCATCTCACGGCAGGTACGGATGACCCGCAAGGCTATCTCGCCACGGTTGGCTATTAGAACTTTGTCGAACATTTTTTCTCGGTTGACGGCACACGGCCAACGGTTGACGGTCTATTGACGCGTTACCGTCAACCGTCAACCGTTGGCCGTCATCCGTTTTATTAATCCGGCTCTACGAGGAATAGCACTTGGTCGTACTCGACCGGCTGGGCGTTGTCCACCATCACCTTGACGATGGTGCCGCTAATTTCGCTTTCAATTTCATTGAAAAGCTTCATAGCCTCGATGATGCAGACCACATCGCCTTTCTTGACCTTCTGGCCTACCTCTACATAGGATGGCTTTTCTGGGTTGGCGGAGCGGTAGAAGGTGCCCACCATAGGCGACTTGATTTCTTTATAGGCTTGGCTGGAAGGTGCTGCTGGCTTGGCGGGTGCTTCTGCGGCAGGAGCTGGTGCAGGTGCTTCGGCAGCCGATGCGGGCGCAGGTGTCGCAATCGGTGCACTGGCCGGAACTGGTGCACTGATGATTGGTGCAGCAACGGGTATTGGGGCTGGCACTACTTGTGTTCCTTTGTAGTCACGATAGAGGGCCGTCCGTATGGAGAGCTTGAAGTCGCCTTCCTCCAATTTGAATTCGGCCATGTTTGACTTGTTGAGGAGCCGGATTAGCTCCTGGATTTCCTGAAAAGTCATGTCGTTCGTTTTATGTTGAGGTTTAGGATGTTTAGAGGGTTTAAGCGGTTTAGTTGTTCAACAGTGAACCCCAACCTTTTAAACCCTCTAAACCCTCTAAACCAAGGTATTAGGCACGCCCCATGTACTCGCCCGTGGTCGTGTCCACTTTGATTTTTTCACCGGTATTGATGAAAAGCGGCACTCGAACCTCTGCTCCCGTATCAACGGTAGCTGGTTTGAGTGTGTTGGTGGCAGTGTCGCCCTTGATGCCTGGTTCGGTATAAGTCACCTCAACAATGACCATCGGAGGCATCTCCAAGCTAAGGGGGGAGTCGTTGGCGGTGTTGAAAAGTACATCTACCACCATACCTTCTTTCAAAAGTTTTGGGCTGGTAATCAAGGCCTCGGCAAGTGCGACCTGCTCATAATCCTCCGTGTTCATGAAGTTGAAGCCCATGTCATCCTCGTAGAGGTACTGGAATTTGCGGCGCTCTACCCTGATTTCAGTGATGGCGTGGCCGGAAGGCCAAGTACGGTCAACCACTTTTCCTTTGGTCAGGGATTTCAATTTGGTGCGAACAAAAGCGGGGCCTTTGCCGGGCTTCACGTGTTGGAACTCGACCACCGACCAGATGTCGCTGTCAATCTCCATGCACAAGCCGTTGCGGATATCGGAAGTATCTGCCATTGGATTTTCTTAAATTAAATGATGAAAAAATTAATAGGTTTTTGAAAAACGGCGCAAAGGTACGGCAATTGCTCCATTGTTGAAATTGTTTGATTGCTGGAGTTCTGGGTTTTATCCCATAACCTTTCAACAATTACAACAATTCAACAATCGTTAATACGCCCATTTCACCAAAATAGCCCCCCAAGTGTAGCCGCCGCCAAAGGCAGTTAGGATGATGTTGTCGCCTTTTTTCAATTGGCTTTCCCATTCCCAAAGGCAGAGAGGGAGCGTTGCGGCAGTCGTGTTGCCGTATTTGTGTATGTTCACCATTACTTTTTCCATCGGAAAATCGGCCATGCTCGCCACTGACTCGATGATGCGCAGGTTGGCCTGGTGGGGTACCACCCAAGCCACATCGGCGGCACCGAGGCCGTGCTTCTGCATCACTTCCTTCACCACGCCCGACATGCCTGCCACGGCAGCCTTGTACACTGGGCGGCCATTCTGGTAGGCAAAATGCTCCTTGGCGTCCACCGTCTCGTGGGAAGCAGGCTTTAGCGAGCCACCTGCCCTTTGGTACAGGTTTTCGGCGCCACTGCCATCAGAGTGGAGAATGGCGTCCACGATGCCGTTGCCATCTTTGGAAGGCTCCAACAGCACCGCACCGCCCCCATCGCCGAAGAGGATGCAAGTGGCCCGGTCGGTGTAGTCCACAATGGACGACATCTTGTCTGCCCCCACCACGATTACTTTCTTGTACATGCCTGATTCGATGTACTTGGCCCCCGTCGTGAGCGCAAATAGGAAGCCGGAGCAGGCAGCACTAAGGTCGAAGGTAAAGGCGTTCTTCATTCCTGTCCGATAGGCAATCAAGTTGGCCGTGTCGGGGAACATCATGTCGGGTGTGACGGTGGCGCAGATGAGCAGCTCCACGTCTTCAGGATTGGTGCCTGTTTTCTCCAGAAGCCCCCTTACGGCTTGTTCGCCAAGGTAGGAGGTGGCAAGTCCCTCGCCCTTGAGTATCCGGCGCTCCCGGATGCCGGTGCGGGTCACTACCCACTCGTCGTTGGTCTCCACCAATTTTTCCAATTCCGCATTAGTCAGCACGTAGTCGGGCACGTAGGCATGTACTCCCGTAATGGCTGCTCTCGTATTCGTCATAGTCAATTCTGATTCGTTGCTGTTGTTTTGTTATGTTCGGTAGGGAAAGGAAACTGCTAAGTTTGCAGTTCGAAAAGTGGGGCAAAGTAAAGCAAATTCCAGATTTCCCTTGCTGATTTTCATCTTTGCTACCCTAATCAATCCTTTCTTTCATTCAATCCCCACCGAAGGTGGGGAAACTTCAATCCTTACCTTTGAAAATAGGTTTGTTCTTCGGTTCCTTCAATCCCGTCCATGTGGGGCACATGATTATTGCCAACTACATGGCCACGCATACCGACCTGCATCAGGTCTGGATGGTCGTCAGCCCGCACAACCCACTGAAACCCAAGAGTGGCCTCGCCAAAGACCATGACCGCCTCCACCTCGTCCAATTGGCCATCGGCGACAACAACTTGCTGCGGGCATCGGATGTGGAGTTCAAGCTGCCAAAGCCATCCTACACCATTGACACCCTCGTTCTTTTAAAGGAAAAACACCCCGACAAACAGTTCGTCCTCATCATGGGCGGCGACAACCTCGCCACCATCAACAAGTGGAAAAACTACGAAATCCTGCTGCGGGACTACGAAATCTACCTCTACAAGCGCCCCAACTATGACCTTGGTGAGTTCGGTGCCCATCCCAATGTGAAGCACTTCGAGGCTCCTATGCTCGACATCTCGGCTACCTATATCCGGCAATGCATCAAGGAGGGGCAGTCGGTGCAATACCTATTGCCTGATGCGGTTTTCAAGTATTTGGAGGAGGGTAATTTTTATAAAAAACTCTTGATAAAGGACTGACCAATGCCCGTTCTTCCCAATTCATTTTATATAAGACAAGACCCCGTCCAAGTCGCCAAAGACCTGCTCGGCAAGTACCTTGTCACCCATTTCGATGGACAAATGACAACTGGTAAAATCGTGGAGACGGAAGCCTATCGTGCCCCCGACGACCGGGCCTGTCATGCCTTCGGCAACCGCCGCACCGCCCGCACCGAGGTCATGTTTGCGGAAGGAGGCCGGGCTTATGTCTATCTTTGCTATGGCATTCATCACCTGTTTAACGTAGTGACAGGGCCGGAGGGCATGGCTCACGCAGTACTGATTAGAGCCGTGCAACCCATTGACAATGTGGAGCTTATGCTCGCACGACGCAGCATGGACAAACCGCACCCCAGACTGACCGCTGGCCCTGGGGCGCTTACGCAAGCCCTCGGCATCCATACCTCGCAAAGCGGCCAGAGCCTACTTGACCCCGCTGGCCCATTTTGGCTCGAAGAGCGTGGCGAGGTTATTTTTGAAGAAAATATTATCGCCAGCCCAAGGGTCGGCGTAGCCTATGCCAAGGAGTGCGCAGCGTGGCCCTGGCGTTTTCGCATTAAGGGGTCGGCCTGGACGAGTCCAGCGAAGTGAGCCTCGGCTATCCTAATCACCAATCACTAATCACCAATCACTAAAGTGCACACAATAGTCATCGTAAACCGCCTATTCGAATGGTCACAGAACTTCGTGACTCGTGAGCTGACCGAGCTGAACGAACTTGGCGTGCCCATGACCATCGCTGCAAGGGACATGGCCGAGCGCACCGACCTCTCGCCCAACGAACAGAAATTGCGGAGCAAATACCAGCCACTGCCCGAAGTGCCGTTCACGCCAGCCGCCCTTTGGCAGCACCTGCGGGTAGCTGTCGGTAGGCCGGGGCGCTATTTCTCCGCTTGGCGGGCGCTGTTCTCGTTGCGGCACAAGCCATCGAAGTTCTTTCGGGGTGTCATCTGTTTGTGTCGGGCCACGACCTTGGTGCGTGTTGCGGAGCAAAAAAAGGCAACACTCATTCATGCCCATTTCCTCACTGCGGCAGGCGAAACGGCGCTCTACCTTTCCAAGTTCACGGGCGTCCCCTTTGGCGCTACGGCGTATGCGATGGACATTTTCGTGGATGATACCGGGCTGCAGGGCAAGCTGCGCCATGCCTCCTACGTGAACGGCACGACGAAGTACAACGAGCGATTCATGGCCCAACTCGTGCCCGAAAATCCCTCGAAAATCATCACGCTTTACTATGGCATTCACACCACACCGACACTGCCGGAGGCATTGCCGCACGAGCGTTTCACCTTCATTGCCGTTGGCAGGTTGGTGGAGAAAAAAGGCTTTAAATACTTATTGGAAGCTTGTGCCGCCCTGCGGCAATGGGGGCATGATTTTCATTGCGAAATCATTGGGAAAGGCCCACTGGAGGAGGCGTTGAAAGCACAAATTGCGGAGCTAAAATTGGAAAACCATGTGACGCTCACGGGCTTCGTTGCCCCCAATGACATGAAAGCCAAGTACCTCATGGGCGATGTGCTGGTAGCCCCCTGCGTCGTGGCTGCAAATGGCGATGTGGACGGCCTGCCCAACGTCTGCCTCGAAGCGATGGACTGCGGCCTGCCCGTCATCAGCACCACCATCAGCGGCATACCAGAGGGCGTGGAGGCTGGTAAAAACGGCTGGCTCATCGAACCGAACGACTCCCAGCAATTAGCCGAGGCCATGCGCCAAGCCATGACCACTGCCGACCTGCCCGCCATGCGCCGGGCTTCCCATCAAATGATTGCCGAGAAATTTGACGTGAAGAAAAACGTGCTGAAAATCAAGGCGTTGTGGGAACAGTTTAAATAAAAAGCAGTTATTTGGCATACCGCTGCTACCCGGAAAGGGTGAAACGAAAATTTTGCGAAGCAAAATTTTCGTTTCACCCTAAAAAATTCTCCTCGTCGGCGGTGGCTCCGCCACCGCCGACGAGGAGAATTTTTTAGGTGCGGCAAATTGTTCTTTTGCCGCACCTAAAGAACAATTTGCCGCACCTTCAGAGAGTCCCGCCTTACAGCGAGGCGTGGAGGATGTTAAGTAGGTACAATAAAAAACCTCCCAAAGCTGTCAGGCTTGGGAGGTTTTTTCGCAACTGGCCGCTCTCGACTCGAAGCTATTAGCTCAGCAGCCGCTTCACGGTAGCCGACACCAATTTACCATCGGCACGGCCAGCGAGTTCCTTCGTGGCGGCACCCATGACCTTGCCCATGTCCTGAGGGCCGGTGGCACCTATCTTGGCAATGACTTCCTTCAGAATCGCTTCCAGTTCTGCCTCGTCCAACTGCTTGGGCAGGTAGCGCTCGATGACGGCTATCTCCTCCCGCTCCACCACGGCAAGGTCTTCCCGGCCTTGCTGCTCGTAGATTTCGAGGGAATCCCGGCGGGTCTTCACGAGTTTTTGCAAGAGCTTTATTTCCCGGTCACCCTCTACGGCAAGGCCGGACCCGTCGGTATTTGCAAGCAAAATGGCCGCTTTGATGGCCCTGATGCCCCGTTTTGTAGCTTCGTCCTTGTTGCGCATGGCCTCCTTGAGGTCTTCCATGATGCGTTCTTCCAATAGCATAACAGTATTGTTTTTGGTGAAAATTTATAGTTCAAAAATCCGACTTGCTAACGCTGCTGGTTAGCCGAAAGTTTCCAGACCCAATTTTTGCGGAGCAACCTACTCCATCACCAGCCCCTCGCCGTGACGGAACGCCTTGTAGCGCCCCTTGCTGAACTTTGAGCCGTTGAACACCTCCGTTTTGCGGAGCACCACCCGCTCTTCTTCTGGTAACAGGTTGAAATCGGCGCACTTGGTCGAGCAGCAATGCTGGTATTTTGCTGCGCAACTAGGGCACTGGATGAAGAGCAAGTGGCAGGCGTCGTTGGCACAGTTCACTTGGGTGTCGCAGGGCGAGCCGCATTGGTGGCAGACCGCCACCACATCGTCGCTGATGCGCTCGCCGAGCCGCTCGTCGAAGACGAAGTTCTTGCCGATGAACTTGTTGGGAAGACCTTGCTCTTCACATTGGCGGCTGTACTCGATGATGCCGCCGTCCACCATGAACACATTCTTGAAACCCCGGTGCAGGTAGTAGGCGCTGGCCTTTTCGCAACGGATGCCGCCCGTGCAGTACATCACGATGTTGCGGTCTTTTTTGTCCTCCAGAATTTGCTCGACCAGCGGCAACTCCTCCCGGAACGTGGCCACGTCGGGCAGGATGGCACCCTTGAAATGGCCGACCTCGCTCTCGTAGTGGTTGCGCATGTCCACGATGAGCGTTTCGGGGTCGTCCGTTATTTCATTGAACTCGGCGGCGCTGAGGTGGCGGCCCCGCTTCGTCACATCGAAGCTGGCGTCGTCGAGGCCATCGGCCACGATTTTCTCCCGCACCTTGATGGCAAGGGTGAAGAAGGATTTGCCATCGTCATCCACGGCGATGTTTAGGCGGATGCCGTTGAGGAATGGAACGGAGTACAGTGCTTTTTTGAACGCCTCGAAATTTGCCGAAGGCACCGAAACCTGGCCGTTCACGCCCTCCTTGGCCACATAGATGCGGCCATAAGTGCCCACTGCATCGAGCAGCAGGTACAGCTCGTTGCGGAAGCGGGCGGGGTCTTCGATATGGGCGTACTGGTAAAACGAGAGCGTCGTGCGCTGCTCGTCGCTTTGCAACAGGCGTTGGCGTAGCTCGTCCCTGTTGACCTTGTTGTGGAGTTTCATTTTTTCAAAAACTGGTTAACGAAATGGCAAGTTGCAGGCTTGCTGTTAACTCAAAGTGGGCGAAATACCCGCTTTTGCGGGCGCAAAAATGCAGGAGAATTTTAGAAGCTGCTTACTTGTGGAGCTAATTTTTGCTGAGTTGCCTTGCGGCAATTGCGAACTTTGCACCAGATGAAAGGCTTTTTTTCAAAACAGAATCTGCTTTTGGTGACCATTTCGACGGTCGTCAGCCTGCTGATGGCTGAGTTGGCGCTACGGGCCGTGACGCCTAAGGCCAACAGTTTTAACCACCATCAACTGTACTGCGAGTACGACTCGCTGCTGGGCTGGCGCAAAATCCCCAACGCCAAGGGCCACCACAAAACACCAGAATATGATGTGCTGGAAAACATCAACTCTCAGGGTATTCGTGGGCCGGAATACCAGCTGCAAAAGGACAGCGGCGAGTACCGCATCGTCGTGCTTGGCGACTCGTTTGCCGAGGGCTATACCGTTGGCTTCGATAGTCTTTTTTCACAGGTTTTGAAGCAGAAATTGGTTGCTGCACGTTCGCTCCGGCTCCGTAGCGTGGGGTTTCAAACCCCACGCTACGGAGCCGGAGCGAACGTGCAGCAGCGCATCGAGGTCATCAACTTCGGCACAGGCGGCTATTCCACCGACCAGGAATTACTTTGCTTCGAGCGGGACGCCGTGCGCTACTCGCCCGACTTCACGATGCTGATGTTCTGCATCAACGACCCGTGGTTCAACAACCAGCCGAGATACTACGACCGGGGCTTCAAGCCGCTATTTGCTCCCTCCGGCGATAGCCTACAACTGACCAACGTGCCCTTGCCGACGATGGCCGAGCGGTCGGTTTTTTCCAAGGTGAAAGATTGGTTGCTGCGCAATTCGGAACTGGTGCGCCGTCTGAAAAACCTGCGTGATAGGGCCGGTGCCGACGGCCAGTCCGTGCCCGACGAGTGGCGCATTTACCAAAAAAACGACTCGCCCGAAATGGCAGCGGCCTGGCAAGTAACAGCGGGCATTTTGCATCGCCTGCGGCAAAAAACGGCTGCAGCAGGGAGCGGATTGGCGATTTTTTATATCCCCGAAAAAACGGAGGTCTATGAGGCCGATTGGCAGGATTTCCTGAAAAACTACGCTTTGAGTGCCGCCAATTTTGATGCGGAAATGCCAAGGAAGCATTTGTCAGCCATTTGCGACAGCTTGCAAATTCCGTTGATTGACGCTGTGCCAAATTTCATCGAAAGGGCAAAGGCCGAACCAATGAAGCCGCTTTATTTCAAGCAAGATTGGCATTGGAACATGCACGGAAACCAGTTGGCGGGAGAGATACTGGCAAGGTTTTTTGAAGAAAATGATTTAATTCTATAAAATTAATAGAATATTAATAGCGAGTTTCAAAAATCATCGGCAACTTTGCGCCATTAAATGGTGGAGGCGCTGAACAAATATGCCTTCAAAAGTGTCTTTCAAATCGAGTTTTTCAACTTTTTTCGATGCAAAACCACGTTAGAAATACGATGTCCTGTTGTTGTCCGTCCACCTGAAGTGGAGGGGCAATCCAGTAGCTGTTTTTTATAAAGCACTGAAAGTCAAGCAAAAAAGCCTTTCCACGATAGCGGAAAGGCTTTTTCGTTTGCATAAAATTCTAAATCAAAACATCCAAAATCATGGCAACTATCCGATTAGGCGACACCGCCCCCGATTTCACCGCTGAAACCACCCAGGGAACCGTCCATTTCCACGAATGGCTCGGAGCTAACTGGGGCCTGCTTTTCTCCCATCCTGCCGATTTTACGCCTGTTTGCACCACCGAACTGGGTCGCACGGCTGCCCTCAAGGGCGAGTTCGACAAGCGGGGCGTGAAGGCCATTGCCCTCAGCGTTGACCCGATTGACTCCCACTTCGATTGGCTGAAGGACATCGAGGAAACGCAGAACGTGACGATGAACTTCCCCATCATTGCTGACCCCGACCGCAAGGTGGCCGAACTGTACGACATGATTCACCCGAACGCCAGCGAGAAGTTCACAGTGCGCACGGTTTTCGTCATCGGGCCGGACAAGAAGGTGAAAATGACGCTAACCTACCCCGCCAGCACGGGCCGCAATTTCCTCGAAATCCTGCGGGTGATTGACAGCCTCCAACTCACCGCCAACTACAGCGTGGCCACCCCAGTGGACTGGAAACATGGCGAGGACGTGGTCATTGCACCGGCCATCAAGGACGAGGACATCCCGGCCAAGTTCCCGAAGGGACACAAGCGTATCAAGTACTACCTACGGACTACGCCGCAGCCGAACCTTTAAGGGATTCCCTTCGGGAAAGACAAAAAGCAGAGGGGCAGTGGCTTGACCGCTGCCCTTTTATTTTTCAAAAACAACCGGGTTTATAGCCGTCTCAATTTGCTCACCTATCACCGCACCGGGGCACCAGGTATCCCAGTCGTTTTGTTGGTTGGGGTTTTCAGGGGCTTTCAATTTCATGTCCACATCCATGTAAATCACAGTCATCACCTGCCGCATCTGGTCGGTTTGATTAGCGCCAGCTCGGTGGAAAACCCAACCGCTGTGGAAGCTCACCTCGCCGAGGTCGTAGGGCTCGATGACGTGCGGGAAGTCGTTGACTCTCAATGTTTTAGCGATATACGCCTCGCTGTCGTCGCTGATTTTCAGGTTGCGGCCAAGGGGTATGCTTTGACTACCTGCGCTGAACTCCAACGGTCCCATTTCGAGTGGCACGGGTTGCATGGGGATCCAAGCAGTCACGGTATTGTCGTTGGCCAAGGGCCAATAATACTGGTCAGCGTGCCAAGGCGTGAAGCCGCCGCCCGGCTCCTTGAACAGAGCTTGGTCGTGGTACATGCGCACGCCGCGTGTGCCCATCAGTTCCGTGGCGATGCGGGCCAAGCGTTTCCCGAAAACGAACCGTTTCACCGCCTCGCTCTTCGTCCAGATGTTCATGATTTGGAGGAAGGCCTTGCCGTAGGTGTCACGCTGTTCCATCGGCAAGTGCTGGGTGTTCAATTCCTGAACTTTTTGGGAAATGACTTGGCCGTAGTACACTAACAAATCAGGCGGGAAGACCTGTTTCAGTTTGATGTAGTTGTGCTCCCGGTAGAAGTCAATTTGCTCAGGGCCGAGGTGGTAGGGTTCGTCGAGGATGGAAAGGTCGAGTATTGTCGTCGTCATAATTTTCACGATACTGTAAATCAATGGCGAAAGTTAGCCAAGGTATTGGGTCTTTTTACTTTGTCCTTGCTCCTTTTTACTTAATCCCTAAGTTTGCCATCAAAACAATAACCTATGTCCACAACCATCATCTCCTACAACGTGAACGGCATCCGGGCTGCCGAAAAAAAGGGCCTTTTCACTTGGCTCGGTCAGCAAAACCCCGACATCATTTGCTTCCAAGAAACCAAAGCGCAGCCTGACCAATTGGAGTTCAAGACCATCGAAGACCTCGGGTACAAGTTCCATTACTGGCATTCGGCGGAGAAGAAAGGCTACAGCAGCGTGGCGACGCTCAGCAAGCGGGAGCCGGACAGGGTGGTGCTTGGCTGCGGAATGGAAAAATACGATCGGGAGGGCCGCATCCTGCGTACTGACTTTGGCGACTGGACGCTGCTCAACTGCTATTTCCCTTCGGGAACGAGCGGCGAGGAGCGGCAGGGCTTCAAGTACGAGTTCCTCGACGATTTTTTCAACTGGATTGCGGAGCTGAAGAAAGAGCGCCCCAAGCTCATCATCGTCGGCGACTACAACATCGCCCACAAGGATATTGACATACACAGTCCCAAGACGAACCAAAAGCAATCCGGCTTCCTCCCCGAAGAGCGGGCCTGGATGACCAAATGGTTCGAGTCGGGCTTCGTGGATGGATTCCGCCATGTCAATCCCGATAAAAAAGACGACTACACTTGGTGGAGCGTCCGCTTCAATTCAAGGGCCAGCAATAAAGGCTGGCGCATTGATTATCAATCGGTTAGCGAAAATTTAAAGGACAAAATCGTGGATGCCCGGAACCTACAGGACGCCGTTCATAGCGATCATTGTCCGGTTTGGCTAAACATTGATTTGTAAACAAAACCGCAACCTCTCATTAATGGCTGCAATCCAGCAACCAAAATCCAGTATCCAGCATCATCATCTCCCCAAAAGGTGCCCCATCAACTCCCGCTTCGTGCGCAGGTAGGCGGCATTCTCCTTTTTCGGTTCGATGACGAGCGGCTCCCGGCTGGCGATTTCGATGCCAGCGTTTTCCAAAGCTTCGATTTTCAGCGGATTGTTGGTGAGCAGGCGGATGCTGCTGATGCCGAGGTCGTGCAGGATTTCCACGGCGAGGTCGTATTGGCGGGCGTCCACCTCGAAACCGAGGTGCGTATTGGCGGAGGCGGTGTCGAAGCCCTTGTCCTGTAGGTTATAGGCTTTCAATTTGTTGATGAGGCCGATGCCCCGGCCCTCTTGGCGCAGATAGATGACCACACCAGCCTGTTCGGCGGCGAGTTCGAGGGCCTTGTCCAATTGCTCGCCGCAATCGCAGCGGCGGGAGTGGAACACATCCCCGGTCATACACTCGGAATGGATGCGGACAAGAACGGGTTGGGAAACATCAAGGTTTTCGTGCACCAAGGCAACATGAGGCGTCAGGTCGTCGGGCGACGAGGCGTAGGCGATAATGTTAAAATTTCCCCAATCAGTTGGCAAAAAAGCCTGTACTTGTCGTTGCATATTGGCAGTTTGGCAAATTGGCGTTTTGGCCAGTTCGCCCAATGAACACCCGCACCGGGTTTAAGTTTGCAAAAGTACGCACCACCATTCAACCCGTTTATAGAAAAACATGGATGGTTTTACAGCTTGGCCGAGGATGGAGCATTCGTTAAGAACGTGGCGCCCTCCGTCAGCCGTTCGCCGTCCAACGTTGACCGTTACAAGATGACGCCTAAAATACTGTTGGTTGAGGACGATGAAACCTTGGGCTTCCTGCTCAGCGAGTTCCTCCGTAGCCGTGATTTCGAAGTGGCCTGGGCAAAGGACGGCGTTGACGGCCTACGCCAGTTCAATGCCGACCAATTCGACCTCTGCCTCCTTGATGTGATGATGCCCGCCCTCGATGGCTTCACGGTTGCTGAGCTGTTGCGACAACCCAAGGGGTCTGGCCGCCGCAATGACTTGCCCATCATTTTTCTAACGGCTAAATCCCTACACGCCGATGTGGTGCGAGGTTTCAAGGCCGGTGCCGACGATTATATCAAAAAACCCGTGGACGAGGAAGAACTGGTGGAACGTATAAAAGCTGTGCTGAAACGGACGGCTGCTGGCCAAGCCGATGACATGACCGTTGAGAATTTAACCGTTTTTCAAATCGGCAATTACGTTTTTGACAGTGAAAAATGGACGCTGCAACTGGAAACAGAGGTGCGCCAACTTACCGAAATGGAGGCCCGTCTGCTGAAAATCCTCTGCGAAAGGATGGGCCAACTTGTGCAGCGGGAGTGGGTGCTGGAACGCATCTGGGGCCGCAACGACTTTCTCGCCAGAAAGAGCATGGACGTGTTCATTTCCCGGCTTCGCAAATACTTGGAGGGCGACCCAAGGCTGCGCATCACGAACTTGCACGGTAGCGGTTTCGTGTTAGAGGTGGCCGGGTGAATGGGGTTTTAGTAACGTGTCCGAAATAATATGCCCTTTTTTTTGATTAAAATAATGCGATGCAATGGGCGTTTTAGGCTCTGCAAGGTACCGAAGATGGTGCGCCGTGCATTTTGGCTGTCAAGTTTGCAGAAAACACTGAACTTTGCCGCCTTTCAATAAGAAGCTGATTAGACTTTCCTTATTTGGCTAAAAAATGGTGCTTTTCCGCCCATAATCCAGCAATTTCCTCGGCAATAGCGGTGCTATTCCCTCGAAAATTCCCGAATTCTGGACGAAAAATCATTCATTTTTATCTCAAACAGGAAAGTCTAATCAGCTTCTAAAACTGGACTTTCCCGATGAGATTTTTGACCTTCGTCTTAGCCATTGTATTTTCAATAAACCTCTGCGCCCAGACCAGCCAGAACCTCGTGACCCATATTTCCTTCAACATGGGCGAATGTGCCATCGTTGACGAAGCCGGAGATCCTGCCATAGGAATTTTCACCAACCTCGACTCCCTTTGCGGCTGCGGGGTAAATGGAAACTCACGTTATTTCGACGGCAACAATGATTGGTTTTACCTGTTCAAGGACAATATTGAAGAAGCTTTTTCCACGGTTGATTTTACGCTCAGTTTCTATTTCAAGCCAACGGGCAATGGGGCAGCCAACCAGGTGCTGTTTTCCAAGAAAGTGGATTGCACGGGAGCCAATGCTTTTGCCGTTCGTTACAACCCTGCCACCCGCAGCATGAACGTAGAACTGGCGGAAAGCCCTACCGTCAATGCCTCCTTGAGCCGCACGCTGCCTTTCGCTTGCTGGTACCATGTGGTGGTAGTCCGCAAAGGCTCGACTACGCAGTTGTTTGTGAACAAAGAGAAGTTGGGAGAAGCCAACTCTATCGGCAGCATTCGGGTGGACATCGGGAACGGCGGTACGCTGACGGTGGGCAGTAGCGATTGCAATTTGGAGGACGAATTCCAAGGGTTCCTGGACGAGATTCGCATCTACAGGCGGGCACTCAGCCTTCAGGAAATTGAAGACCTTTATTTTTCACCCAACCAAATCGCAACAAACCTCAAGCCTACGGGCGTCAATGACACTACCATCTTCCTCGGCGAGTCGGTATCTGTTGAACTGAAACCTACTTGTGCTAACGATTTTTCGTGGACACCCTCCGACAACGTGGCAGACCCAGACCAAGCCGAACCAATCATTACCCCAACCGAAACCACCACCTATACCGTAAGGATGACGGATGACGATAATTGCGTATCTTACGACTCCCTGCGCATCACCGTCTATGACATCAACACCATAGAATGTGGCAGCATACTGCTCCCCTCGGCTTTTACGCCCAATGGCGATGGTCCAAGGCAGAATGACCGATTTGGCATCAGCAATATCTTCGCCGTAGGCGAATTGCTCTCCTTTGAAATCTATGACAGGTGGGGGAATTTGGTTTTCATGACCAACGACGTGCGAGGCAAATGGGATGGCACCTACAAGGGGCTGCCCGTGAATCCCGGCGTTTTCCTATACAAGCTTTACTACCGTTGCGAAGGTACCGAAAACGTGAAGTCTGGGAGCGTGACGGTGATGAGGTAGGTGGCGGTTCGACAGTTGTTTAGCAGGGAACTGCTTTAAATTAAAAAAAGCGGTAGCATCTTTCAACATGCTACCGCTTTATCATTATAGCAGGTACTGTGGGCTATTAGACTGCTGCCTAACTGTGCCAACTCAAACAAGCTCCAGTTTCTTCGCCCCCACCTTGTACATCTTCTTGTAGTACTCGTCGGCCATGCGGTCGGAGTCGAAGAAGGTGACGACTTCCTTCATGCTGTTCTTCACGATGGCGAGCCATTTTTTGCGCTTTTTATAGTAAAGCGGCATGATCTCGTTTTCCAGGCAAGCAAGCAGGTTTGTGCGGTCGAACTCATCCTGTGTGTCTTCAGACCAGCTTAAGTCGGCTCGGTCCGTCACGAAGGCGTTGTGGCCGTGGCTGGCGAATTCCGGTATCCAGCCGTCCCAAGTAGAGAGGTTCACGCTGGCGTTCATGGCGGCGGTCATACCACTTGTACCGGATGCCTCTCGTGGAATGCGGGGATTGTTTAGCCAGATGTCGCTGCCCTGCTTCATGATTTTGGACAGGGAAAGCTCGTAGCCCGTGATGACGGCTACGTTCGGGTATTTTTTCGACAGGTGCACGAGCTTGTTGAAGGTGCCAATGGCCTCGTAGTCCATCGGATAGGGCTTGCCCGCCCAAATCACCTGGATGGGGTAATCGGTGTTGCTGAGCAAACGCTCGAAATCTTCGAGGTCGCGGGTGATGAGGTCGGCCCGCTTGTAGCCAGCGTAGCGCCTTGCCCACACGACCGTAAGCACATCGGGTTGGAAAATCTTGCCCGTCTGGTCGGCCACTATTTCAAAAAGCCGAAGTTTCAACTCCGTCTTGCGGGCGTCGAGTGCATCGTCGTCACCGTTTTCGAGGGCAACGTCCAAGGCGGGGTCGTGCCAGTAGGCATGGTTCTGCGCATTGGTGACGTGGCTGATGGGGCAAATATTGTCGTAACCGCCCCACATCAAGCGGGACACTTCGCCGTGGATTTTCGATACGCCGTTCGACATGCGGGCCAAGCGCAATGCCGCCAGCGAGTGGTTGAACACCTCGTCGGCAATGCCCGTTATGCGGCGCACCTCGCTGAGGGTCACATTGCCGAAGAAGCTCATGCGCTCCAGCAGATGGATGTCGTGCTTCTCGTTGCCTGCCTCCACGGGTGTGTGCGTGGTAAAGACCATGTGCTTGCGCACTTCGTCCAGTACGCCAAATTTATCATAAAGGTGAAATGCGGCAGGCAGTGCATGTGCCTCATTCAGGTGGTAAACATCGGCGTCGTAGCCAAGGATGTCGAGCAGCTTTGCCCCACCCATGCCGAGTAGGATGGACTGCGCCACCTTGGCTTCCGTGTTGTTGGAGTAAAGGCGGTGGCAGATGGTCTGCGCCAGGTAGTCGTTCTTCGGGTGGATGGTGGACAGCAGGAACAGTGGTGCCGAACCGAACACGTGCGGCGGAAGGTACCAGACCTTCACCATGATGTCGTGCTTGTTCACTTGGATGCTGAAATCAATGCCCGTGTCCACAAGGAAGTTGTACTGGCGCTCCATGAAGAGCACGTCCATTTCCCCGCTGGCGTTGCGCACTTGGTCGTAGTAGCCAAACTTCCAGAGTATCCCAACGCCAATCAGGTTCTGCTTGAGGTCGTATGCGCTGCGCATGTGGGAACCTGCGAGGTAGCCGAGGCCGCCGGAGTATATTTTCAGCGCCTGGTCAATGGCGAATTCCATGCTGAAATAGGCCACTTTTTGCGAGTATTTCTTATCGGTGGGGTATGGGTGTTTAAATGGCGTAAACTGACTCATGTAATGTTTTTTTCATTAAAAAACGATGGGCAAGCGGCAAGGCCAACTCATTGTGCAGTAGGATTCCCGATTTCCCTTTTTTGTCAAGTTTCGTGAATTACCAAGTCGTTGTGAAGTAAAAAGCGGGGCGAAGATATTCAAAAACTTCAAAAATCTACTTTGTGGTAGGCCTACCCTTTTCGCAAAGGGGCGGCCAATTACATTTGCACCCTTGCAAAACTGATTCCAATGAAAGCTTTCCAGACCATTTTGTTGCTGATTCTGTCCAATACCTTCATGACCTTCGCTTGGTACGGCCACCTTAAGTTCAAGGAAATGAAGATGATGGAAAACCTCGGCCTCGTGGCTATCATCCTCATCAGTTGGGGCATCGCCTTCTTCGAGTACTGCCTCATGGTGCCCGCCAACCGCATCGGTTACAAGCCCCACGGTGGCCCGTTCTCGCTCATGGAGCTAAAAGTCATTCAGGAGGTCATCACGCTGACGGTGTTCACGGTGTTTTCTCTCGCCCTGTTCAAGACGGAGACCTTCAAATGGAACCACCTCGCTGGCTTCGGCTGCTTGGTACTGGCCGTGTTTTTTATTTTCAAAAAATAGCGGACGAATGGCGCTTGCGCAAAATTGGGCCATCGTTTTCCCAAAAACGGCTACTTTAACGGCCTCAATTGGGGAGTTTGTTTCATCTATATTGGAGCGTTGAAAAGTCATAACAAGGGGTTTGGGGACGTTCCGCCCCCAAAGATTCCCTCCCCCGACGAGCCGCCGAAGGCGGTGAAGAGGGGCAAGCATATTATTGCTTTATAAACGCTCGAATCTACATAAAACATTCCCGCCTTGCCCAATTGCAAGGCACAAATCTAAATTCGTAAATCATCTTAAATCATGTCAACTACACCATCAGAAAAGAAGAATACCTTCAAAAGAAGGGATTTTGTGAAAACAGCCGGGCTGGGTGCCGCAGGCTTTTTCATCGTGCCTCGGCACGTGCTGGGCAAGGGGTTCCGTGCCCCCAGCGACAAGCTCAACATCGCCCTCATCGGCGCAGGCGGCAGGGCCGAATCCCATCGGGATGCCCTGAAGGACACCGAGAACCTCGTGGCCTTCTGCGACGTGGACGACGCAAGGGCAAAGGCCACCTACGAGATGTTCCCGAAGGTGCCCCACTACCGCGATTTCCGCAAGATGCTCGACGCACAGGACAAGCAGATTGACGCCGTCGTCGTCACCACACCCGACCATACCCATGCCGTTGCGGCCATGGCCGCCATCAAGCGCAACAAGCACGTCTATGTGGAGAAGCCGCTGGTACACAGCATCTTCGAGGGCCGAGCATTGCTGAAAGCAGCAAAGGAACATAAGGTGGTGACCCAAATGGGCAACCAAGGTGCCTCAATGGACTGCAACCGGGAACTCGTGGAGTGGGTGCAGAGCGGCGCCATCGGCGATGTGACCCGTGCGCACATCTGGACGAACCGCCCCGTGTGGCCGCAGGGCATCCCCACCCCGAAAAATGGCGCAAAAGTGCCCACCACCCTCGACTGGGATCTCTGGCTCGGCCCTGCAAAGTACCGTGACTACGACCCTGCCTACCTCCCCTTCGCTTGGCGCGGCTGGTGGGACTACGGCACCGGCTCCTTCGGCGACATGGGCTGCCACCTCGTTGACCCCGTCTATCGGGCCTTGAAGCTCTCGCTGCCGACCAGCGTGGAGGCCAGCACCAGCACTGTCTGGCTCAATGGCGTGGAGCAGAACTACACGGACTCCTGTCCGCCCTCCAGCTTCGTGAAAATGGACTTTCCCGAAAGGGGCACTATGCCCGCCTTCGAGCTATTCTGGTACGATGGTGGCTTGCGGCCAATGCGCCCCGCCGAACTCGGTTCCGACGAACCATTCGGCTCGTGGGACGGCGGCGTGCTGCTCGAAGGCACGAAGGGTAAGATGATGTGCGGCATCTACGGTGAAAAACCGACCCTGCTGCCCACCAGCCGCATGAAGGAAGCCACCGCACCAACGCCTTGGCTGCCCCGTCGCAAGGGGTCGCACCAGCAGATTTGGGCGGATGCCTGCAAGGGCAACGGCGAAGCCACCTCGCCCTTCGAATACGCCGTGCCGCTCACCGAGACGCTGAACATCGGAAACCTCGCCGTGCGCTGCTACGACATCAAGCAACTGCAAAAAGGCAAACAGCCCGATTGGTGGGCACCCTACGACTACCCTGGCCGTGTCCGCCTCGACTGGGATGCCGAAAAGGGCGTCTGCAAGAACTTCGAAGCTGCCAATCAGTGGGTGAAGCGGGAGTACAGGAAGGGATGGGAGTTGTGATGATGAAAATGATGGTGACACCTTTTGAAGGGGTGTCACCATTTTCTGAAAAGAAGTAATTTATTTGTGGGCAATAAAGTAACGTGCAAATAATAAGATATGGGGTTTTTCGGCGGCGAGGCCGCCGAAAAACCCCACTCTTGTGAGTTTCGGGCCGCCGCAGGTGGCCCGAAACTCACAAGCTGTTTTTACACATTCAAAAAAAGAGATATGCTGAAATTAAAATTATTTATCGCTGTGATTTTAGGGGTTCAAATAACAGGGTACTGCCAATGGAAGGAAAAAAATATCTCGACTACTTCAACATTGACTTGTGTTGATTTTGTAACCGAGGACACTGGATTTGTAACCGGAGGTAATAAAATCTACAAAACAGACAATGGAGGCGAAACTTGGATGACAAGCTATACAGCAAGTGGTTCGATTTTTTATGAAGATGTTTTCGCAATCGATAACAATAAAATCATTGCTGTTGGAAAGGATATTAATTCAAACATATCAGTTATCACAAAAACTGAAAATGGCGGTACAGATTGGAATGAGGTAGCAGTTTTAAATTCATCATTTTTAAAATCAGTATTTTTCTCTTCGGCAAGTATTGGCTATTGCTCAGGAGGAGGGGGGACTATCTTAAAATCAACAGATTCCGGAAATAGTTGGCAAGAACAAAATTCAGGAACAGGGGCTAATTTGGAGTCAATATTTTTTGTCAATGAAATGGAAGGAATTGCCGTAGGAGGCAGCCCAGTTAGTGCAGTCATTCTAAAAACTCAGGATGGAGGAACCAATTGGAATCCGGTAAATTCACCTTCAGATAATAACTTACAATCCGCATATTTTTTAAATCAGGAAACCGGATACATTGTCGGATGGAATGGTGAAATAATGAAAACTGTTGATTTTGGAGGCAATTGGACAATTCAGAATTCAGTGTCAATGACAGGGAACTTAGAAGTGATATTCACGGACAATAATACAGGATACATTGTTGGAGGTGCTATGGATGAATCATTGATTCAAAAAACAACGAATGGAGGCGAATTATGGGAAGATATTAGTCCTCCTCAAATATCAGAAGGATTGGTCAGTGTTCAGTTCCCATCATTTAATATCGGTTATGCAGTCGGGGGCAATGGAACTGTTGTGAAAACTGAATCAGGTGGAATCGTGGGGTCATCTAATAAATTCGTATTGTCTAATGAATTCAAGGTTTTCCCTAACCCCACATATGGAACATTGAATATAGAATCAGAAAGTCATTGTAAAATAGAAAGAATTAGAATTTACGATTCCAATGGTATAGTGATTAAAGACTGGAATTTAACTTCTATTAATCCAGCAATTGACTTGTCTAATTTGGCATCAAATGTTTACTACATGGAGATTCGTTCGGATAAGAAAACGGGAATAGTGAAAATAATTAAAAAGTAAATACTCCCACAAGACCGTATAATACCTTCACTCCACCCTCACCACCGCCAACTCCCCATGCCGCCACATGATCCGCACCTTGGCGGCTACCTCGTGCTTTCGGGTGTACTGCGTGGTATCCATGAGGTAGAAATTGTTTGGGTCGAAATGCCCGGCAAATTGTTTTCTCAAGATGCTGCCCGTCTCACGGGTGAAATAATAGCCCGTGACAGGCTGTACGCCCATGCTGTTCTTATAGATATGGACAGGTTTGTCCCCGATTATTTCCATGGCGGCCAAGGTGGTTTTGCGCACCTCGTTGTTGAAGTCAATATGCAGGCGGTTGGGCACGATGAACCAGTTGAAGCCCATCCTGCCGACGAGCAAGACCACGGCAAAGACCAGCATCCGCTGGGCCTTCCAATTGCGGTAGCACCAAAGGAGCAAGGCCGTTGAAATGGCCAGGAAAGCGACCTTGGGATAAAGGTTAGGTTGCTGCGAAAACTCCTTGATGAACAGCGGCGCAAAGCTGGCAGCCAGCATCCCCCAGCATAGCACCTGAAAGGCACCCTCCACCCAGCGCACCAGCGCAGTGCCTTCTTCCTTGTTTTTTTGATGGAGAAAAATCAGCACCGTGAACATGAGCGGCACCTGCATGAACAGGTAGCGGGCATAGACCTCCACGGAGACCCAGTAGGGCAGTATTGTCGCGACCAGCACCAAGGCGTTCCAGGTGATGAAACGGTTGGCCCGTATTTGCGCCAGCGCATTTTTGCGGAAAAGGTAAACGACCAGCAGCGTCCAGGGCAGGAAGTGGTACAGCGTCTCGAAGGGGAAGGTGAAAAGGTGCAGCACGGTCTTGCCCAGCCCATGCTCCACGAAGGTGCGCTTCGCCGACTCGTCGAAGATGATGCCCAACAGCTTGGATATGCCGTTTTGCTGCGCATACAAGGCGTAATAGCTGCCCACCACCACTCCGAAAACCGCCATGCCACCAACGTGCGCCAGGGTAAACAGTTTGCGCCATTTTTTGACCCAAATAAAATAAGTCAAAAGGGCTATGCCGAGGAAGACCACGGCGGGCAGGGCTTTCAACAAAAAGCCGATGGCCGCCAGCAGGTACGCACCCACAAACAACCGCCCGTACCTTTCCTTTTCGCCCTGCGAGTAAATGACCATGAACATCCCGTAAATCACCCACGAAAAGCAGGTGTCAATCAGCCCCAAGGTGGAGTCGTAGTAGAGGATCCGGCCGCAGGTGAGGAAGGCCAAGGGGATTGCGGATTGGGTGATTGCGGATTGCAGATTGAGAGGAAAGCCAAATTGGGAGGTTTCTGGTGTTTTTGAGTTTCTCACGGCCCCCAATCCGAAATCCGCAATCCGTGAATCCGCAATCGTTTGGGGGTTGGGGGGCTGACCGTGCAAGTGCTTTTTTACGACGAAATAAATAGTGGCCACATAAGCCAGCAGGAAAACCACCGTGGGCAGGCGCACCATGAACTCGTCGGTGCGGCCCGTGAACTTGAAGAGGGCAAGCAGCAACCAATTGTAGAGCGGCGGCTTGTTGTAGTATGGCTCGCCGAAGAGGGTGGGCGAGATGAGGTTGCCGGAAATGTCCATCTCCATGGCCACCATCGCCCGGATGCCTTCGTCGCCGTAGAGGGCCAAGAGGCCGAGGTTGGTGAGGAGCGCAGGGAATAGCAGCAGACACCCCACTAAAAGCAAAAGGGTTTGGGGCTTGGCCAATAAGCTGCGCATGAATTTCACTAAACGAACATTTTTTGCGACAAAGGTATTTAAAATGGGGTGCCCGCAACTCAAAACTCAAAACTCAAAACTCCTAACTACATTTGCGGGGCACACCATTCAACTACATGAAAAACAAAGGAACAGGGTCTCCATTGACAACGATAAAGGACAAATGGCAGGGCTTCAAAGCCTTTTGCTACCCCGTCGTGCGCCCCATTGCGCAGCGATACCGCAGGTTGGAGCAACGCTCGCCACGGCTCGCAAAATTCGTCTTTTGGGCAGGCTCCATCTTCGCTGTGGGCTTTGGCAGCGTGCTGCTGTTCATCTTGGCCATCCTCATGGGGGCGTTTGGCCATGTGGCCTCAAAGTCCGATCTCCGCAACCTGAACCAGAGCGTGGCGAGCGAGGTCTATACCGCCGACAGTGTGCTGCTGGGCAAGTATTTCATCGAAAACCGCCTGCCCACCAGCCTCGACAGCATCTCGCCGCACATCGTGGATGCGCTCATCGCAACGGAGGACGCCCGCTTCTTCGAGCATGGCGGCGTTGACCTCAGGGCCACTTTCCGGGTGCTGTTCCGCAGCATCTTGGCGGGCGACGAATCGAGCGGCGGGGGCAGCACCATCAGCCAGCAATTGGCGAAGAACCTCTACCCCCGCAAGCGCCTCGGCAAGCTGACCACGCCCGTGGCCAAGTTCAAGGAAATGATAGTGGCCCGGCGGCTGGAAAAGGTTTACGACAAAAACCAAATCCTCGCCCTCTACCTGAACACCGTGCCGTTCGGGGAGAATGTTTTTGGGATAAAAATAGCAACAGAACGCTTCTTCTCCACCACGCCATTTGACATAAAAATAGAGGACGCCGCCACGCTCGTCGGCATGCTCAAGGCCAACACCGCCTACAACCCCGTGCGCAACCCGGAGCGGGCCAAGGAGCGCCGCAACGTCGTCTTCGGCCAGATGGTCAAGTACGGCAAACTGAAACAGGCGGAGGCCGATTCCCTCTCCAAGCTGCCCGTCGTCACGAAATATTTCATCGAAAACCACAACGATGGCAAGGCCACCTACTTCCGGGAGACCCTGCGCCTACAATTGGACGAGGAACTCAAGAAATACACCCACGCCGACGGCAGGCCCTACAACCTCTACACGGACGGCCTCAAGATTTACACCACCATCAACTCCAAACTCCAGGACCACGCCGAGGAAGCCGTGCAGTTCCAGATGAAGGCGCTGCAAAAAAGTTTTATCCAACACTTCAAAGGCTATGGCAAGGACGCCGTCCCCTACGGCAGCGAGGAACTGCTCCAAGAGCAGAAAAAGCTCACCGAACGCTATAAATTGCTGAAGGAGCGGGGCCTGACCGAGGCGCAGATTGACTCCAACTTCCTGACGCCCGTGAAGATGACCATCTTCAGTTGGGACACCGAGACGCAGGACCGGGACACCACCTTGTCGCCGCTCGACTCGCTGAAGTACTACCTCTCCATCCTGAACACGGGCCTGCTCGCCGCCGACCCGCACACGGGCAAGATATTGGCTTGGGTAGGCGGCATCAATTTCAAGCATTTCAAATTCGACCACGTGAACGCCCTGCGGCAGGTGGGTTCCACGTTCAAGCCCGTGGTCTATGCCAAGGCCATCGAGGCGGGCGTATCGCCCTGCGAGCGATTCCCGAACGACTACGTCACCTATCCCGAATGGGACAACTGGGCGCCCCGCAACCACGACGGCAAGTACGGCGGCAGCTACTCCATGATGGGCGGCATGAGGATGAGCGTGAACACCACCGCCGTACGCCTCATCATGCACGACAGCGTGGGCATTGACTCCGTCATTGCGCTGGCAAAGCGCATGGGCATCAGTTCCGACATAAAACCAGAGCCGGGCATCGCCCTGGGCGCCGTGGACGCCACCTTGTACGAGATGGTGCGCCTGTTCTCCGTCTTCGCCAACCGGGGCGTGCAGCCCAAGCTGACCATGCTCTCCCGCATTGAGGACAAGGACGGCAAGCCCATCGCCCAGTTCGAGTCCCCCGACCCCCGCACCTTCACGAGGGTGATGCAGGAGCAGCACGCCGACATGGTGCGCCACCTGCTGCAGGGCGTGGTGGACGGCGGCACGGGCGGCAGGCTGCGCTGGTTGCAGAACTCCGACTTCCGATTCCTGCATGCCGCTGGCAAGACGGGCACCACCGACAACAACTCCGACGGCTGGTTCCTCTGCTTCACGCCGAGCATCGTCGTGGGCAGTTGGGTAGGGGCCGAGCAGCCGCTGGTGCGCTGGCGCTCCACGAGGCTGGGGCAGGGCGGCGCCACCGCATTGCCCATCGTGGGCCGCTTCCTGAAACATGCCTACGACGACCCCGCCTTCAAGGCATGGACGAAGCAGAGCTTCCCGCCGCTCACTGGGGAGGCCGCCATGGCCTTCGGCTGCCAAGACCACTATGCGCCGAGGTGGTGGGTGCTCGATTCCATTGACTACTGGACGAACATCCCGCTCGATTCCATCCCGGAGGACATCCGGCAAATGAACCTCGCCCGCCTGCGGGCCATGGTGGCCGAACGGGATTCGCTCAACGCCATTGACACCACCTCCACCGATATTGACGTGCCCGTGGACGATACGGGCGGCCAGGGCGGCCAACAGGACCGCCGGATGTCCAGCACGGACAGCCGCAGCGAGGAGTCGCAGCGCATCGAACGGAAAAACGAGAAACTGGAACGAAAACGGGAGCGAAAGGAAAAGCGGAAGGAGTTCTTCGACAATATTTTGGGAAAGGGGAACTGAGCAAAAAACATGAGTCATCCCGAATTTTGAGCATCTGGTGGGCTCAAAAAATGGGTTTTCGGCGGTTTTGCGCAGCAAAACCGCCGAAAACCCATAAATAATAACGGCGGCGGCATCGAAGATGCCGCCGCCGTTATTAT
>WBZM01000352.1_pt1 | contig 67995 bp, 72 predicted proteins | sample 5204271 | NCBI WGS metagenome assembly WBZM01 (sample SAMN12344346, study PRJNA552823) | activated sludge metagenome | biome: Activated sludge suspended growth; feature: Nitrification reactor; material: Wastewater; isolation source: activated sludge from nitrification reactor of wastewater... | reverse complement strand
ACTCAGAGAACCTGGCTCCAGTCGAGCCGTTCCGGGAACTTAGGGAGGTCGTCGTCCGGGACCGGGAACCAGGGTGCTGCGTAGTCGGTGAACTGATGGGCCAGCGGCCTGATTCCCGGGTCCTGGTCCAGCGCGCCCATCCTGATCGCCAGGATGTCCGGGTTCTCGGGATGGCTGGTGTACAGGTGGCCCCCGCATTCCTCGCAGAAGTACTTGTCGAATCCGCCGTCACCCGGCTCATAGCCGTGGACTGATTCGACACCCTCGGTGATCGTGAAGGAGCCTGGCTGGGTGAGGGCCGTGACAGATACCCCGGTCCCGGTTCGCCTCTGGCAGCGCTTGCAGTAACAGTAAGCGGCTCCGATCAGGGGCTGGTTGACCTCGAAGGAGACCTTTCCACATGCGCATTTGCCGGTCAGGTGGCCGACCGGCTCGGATCCGTGATCCGCAGGAGAGCTCATGGCCGAACCATAGCCGCGAGGCCTGCTACCGGAGTATTCTGCCCGGGAGGGAATCAATCAAAGGAGAATCATGCGGCAGGTGTCTTCGTCCGGTATTGCTCGTCATTTTGCGCTGGGAGCAGGTCTCTTGCTGATGCTGCTGGTCCTGGTCGCAGTGCCACTGGCCAGTCAGGCGCACGCCGCCAAGAAGCAGCCAAGGGTCACGATCCGCACCACTGAGTACGGCATCCCGAGGATCCTCGCGGACAAGCCGTACGGTCTCGGTTACGGCTACGGCTGGTCGATCGCCACCCACCAGATGTGCACTCTGGCTGACACCTACACGACCGTTCGCGGTGAGCGTTCCCTTTACTTCGGCGCCGAGACGGCCGCACCCAACGGCATCTCGAACCTCGATTCCGACTTCTTCTGGAAGCGTGTCCGCAAGGAGGGAACGGTCCAGAAGATGATGAAGCTGAAGCCGCCGAACGGACCGCTTCCGGTGGTGCGCGAAGTAGTCAAGGGTTACGTCGCCGGTTACAACGCCTACCTGAAGAAGACCGGGGTGGGCAAGCTCCCCGACCCGCGCTGCCGCGGCGAGGCCTGGGTAAAGCCAATAACCGTCCTGGATGCGTACATGCGCTTCTACCAGCTGCTTGGCTACGGCTCGACCGACCCCTCGATGGATGGCATTGCCCAGGCGCAACCTCCACAGGTCGAACTTCTCAAGGCGGGGAGCCAGGCGGATGACGGTCCCGATGTCTCTGAGATCACCGCTGAAGACTTCGGTCCGGACTTCGGAAACTTCACCGGCGGGCTCGGTTCCAACGCCGTCGCTCTCGGAAAGAATGCTGTCCAGGGTGGCAAGGGGCTCCTGCTCGGGAACCCGCACTTCCCCTGGCAGGGTGCCCAGCGTTTCTTCGAAGCACAGCTGACGATCCCAGGCCAGCTGAACGTTTCAGGTGCGAGTCTTCTTGGAGTTCCCGTGGTGCTGATCGGCCACACCAGGAACATGGCCTGGAGCCATACGGTTTCTACGGCGCGTCGGTTCATCGTCTTCCAGGAGACGCTTGATCCGGAAGACCCCACCCGCTACATCGTGGACGGACAGTCCAAGCCGATGAAGAAGACGACCGTCTCGGTAACCGATGACGAGGGCGTCCGGCGGGAGCGCACCCTCTACTCGACCGAGCACGGGTACATCACGAATTCGGTCCAGGGCACTCCGCTGTTCGCATGGTCGCCGACCACTGCCTACTCGCTCTTTGACGCGAACTCCGGCAACTTCCGGATGATCAACCACTTCTACTCGGTGAGCCGCGCCCAGAGCGTTCCGGAGGTCCTCAGGATCCTCAAGAAGTACCAGGGCATTCCGTGGGTGAACACGATCGCCTCCGATTCGAAGGGCCGGGCGCTCTACGCGGACATCGGCGCGGTGCCGAACGCCTCGGACGAGCGGATCGCCCAGTGCAACACCGGTATCGGAGCGATCGCATGGCCGTCCTTCCGGCTGCCCGTCTTCGACGGAGCCGATTCGAGCTGTGACATGAGCAAGAAGGCAAAGGGCGCCGCCGGCCCCGGCCTGCTGCCCGCGACGGAGATGCCTTACCTGTTGCGCTCCGACTACGTGGAGAACTCGAACGATTCCTACTGGCTCTCGAACGTGGACAAGCCGCTCGAGGGCTACGACAGGATCATCGGGGAGGAGCGGATCGCCCAGTCCGAGCGCACGCGCCTAGCCCACAGGATGGTCAACGAGAAGCTGGACAACGGCAAGTTCACGCTGTCCAGTCTCAAGGCGATGCTCTACAACAACCGGGTCCAGTCTGCCGAGCTGCTGCTCGAACAGGTCGTCGCGTACTGCGACGCGAACCCGGTCGTGGTCGGCACCAGCGGCGCTCAGAACACAGCAGCCGCCTGTGACGCGCTGGCGAACTGGGACGGCAGGAACAACCTCGACTCGACCGGCGGACTGTTCTTCCAGCGCTTCGCAAACCGCCTCTACTTCGGGAGCGCCGGTCCGGTCTACTCGAACCCGTTTGATTACACCGATCCGGTTGGTACTCCCTCCGGGCTGAATACCTCAAATCCGGATCTGCCGGTGGTACTGGCCGACACGATCAACGAGTTCATCACGCAGGGGATTCCGTTCGACGCGACCAGGCGCGAGTACCAGACGGTGACCCGCCAGGGTCAGAAGATCCCGATTCCGGCCGGCGACTACGAGCCATACGGTTCCTTCAATCCGGTTTACGGTCCCTGGGTCCCGGGTGAGGGAATCACCGAGATAAGCGACGGGTCGAGCTTCATCCAGGCTGTTCACCTGACGGGAGCGAAGTGCCCGAAGGCCAGCATGATCCTCACCTACTCGCAGTCGGAGAACCCCAAGTCGAAGCATTACGCCGACCAGACCAGGCTCTACTCGAAGAAGGGCTGGGCGATGGACCGGTTCTGCCCCTTCCAGCAGAAGCGGTCACCCGGTTTGAAGGTGAAGCGCTTCGGCGGCGGTGCGAAGGCAGAAAGGCGCGGCTTCTAGGTTGGCGCGCGCCACCACCGTTTTCGACCGGCAGGCCGCAACGTACCGCGGCCCGCGCGAAAAACTGATCCCTCAGCTCGACCGCTTCTATGGGATGGTCCCGGAAGCGGTCGGGCTGGCCGGGAAGGGTTCCGGCGGGGCTGGCTCCGGGCTGCGGATTCTTGATCTTGGAGCAGGAACGGGGATGCTTTCGGCTGTGGTTCAGGCGGAGTTCCCGGATGCGGACTTCACGCTTTTCGATTTCTCGCCGAGAATGCTGGAACAGGCCCACGACCTGCTCGGAGACCGGGCCATGACGGTCACCGGCGACATGTATGAGGGGATCCCCGCGGGGCCGTGGGATGCGGTCATCTCTGCCCTGGCGATTCACCACATGACCGACGAGGGAAAGCGCACCGTTTACGAGGCGACCTGTCGAGAGCTCACTTCGGGCGGGATCTTCGTGAACGCCGAGCACGTGTTGGGCGAGACCCCTGAACTCCAGGAGCATTACGCGGAGTGGCACCGGCAGCAGTCATTCGAAAAGGGTCTAACCGATGCAGAGTGGGCGGACACCGTCGAGAGGATGAGCCACGACCATCTGAGTACGCTGTCGACTCAGCTCGGCTGGCTCGAGGAGATCGGCTTCACCGATGTTGATTGCCTGTTCAAGGACCACGGTTTCGCCGTGATCTTCGGGCGCAAGCCCTGATTCAGGCGAGCGCCGCGGTTCCGCTGATCAGGGCGGCGACTTCGACCGGAACCTCGAGCTGGGGGCAGTGCCCGACCCCTTCGAGTTCGATGAACTCCGCGGTGGGTAGCCACTCTTCCCTGAAACGGACCGCGGTGTCGGGCCAGCGCAGGAGCTTGTCTTCGGTTCCCCAGATCAGGCGGACGGCGCAGGTGATCGCCTCGGCGTCAAGTTCGAATCCTTCCCTGCGGGCGAGTTCGATCATCGGCTGGGCCCCGGGACAGCTGGCGGCGCCTACCAGCTGGTGAACGACCATCCCGGCGGTGATCAGGCTGTCGTCCTCGACGATGAAGCGGGTCGCCTGCCTGCGGCCCTCCGGGGTGGCCGCGATCTGGTCGGCGAAGGCAGCGGCCTTCTTGACCAGTGCCTGCTGGGTGATGAAGTAATCGAGCGCGTACTGGTTCTGGAACTCCGGTGACCAGCCGCCCGCTGGTGCGAGGCCGGTGACGCTGAGGGCGCGTCCGCGGGCCGCCAGCTGCAGGGCAACGAAACCTCCGAGCGAGTTTCCGACCAGATGGGCGGCTTCAAAACCGGCTTTGTCCATCGCCTTGGCGACGCCATCGGGGAGCGTCTCAGGTGTGTACGTGTCCGGTCCGGCAGGTCCGCCGGCGTGCCCGGGCAGGGTCACGGCGAGGACATCAAAACTCTTCTCGAGAGTAGGGATGACGAGCTCCCAGGTCCGCCAGGTGTCAGTAAACCCGTGGATCAGAACCAAAGGCGGACCGGACCCGCCGCGATATTCCGGGGTGAACTGTCGGCTCATCGCACCGAATCGATTCCCATCTCAGTCAACTTGCGGTCGAAGTCGATCATTCGCCCGGTATCCACGTAGAAGTCCCTTTGCTCCGTGACCTTCCCCCACCGGGTACGAACCATGATCATGGTCTGGTTTGAGTAGAGCTCTTCTCCACCGGCCCCGGTCGCATGGTCATCGAACCGGGCAACTGCCGTCAAGGCCCAGGGCGGACCGGACGTCCAGAATTCCCTGATTTCACCCTGAAGTCCGGCGGCGACGAAATCCTGGAGGAAGATCTCGATCTGGTCTCTGCCCCGGTGCTCTCCGGCCCAGCGATGAGGGGCATCATTGAAGTGGAGGACGGCGTCGTCGGCGAAGCCATCAAGGAGCGGACGATAGTCACCCCGGTTCAGGGAATCGACACTGTGTCGAAACTGCCGGAGCAGCAACCGGCGGATGAGAGCCTGGCATCCAACCGTCAGGCCGATTCCCGCCAGGACAAGTCTTAGACGCGCCATTCTTACCTTTCTAAGGGAACGGTTTCAACCTACAAGACCCTCAGAGCCGGACCGTCTGGGAGAATCCGACGATGCCGGAAACCGGATCAGAAACCGTCTCCCTCCGGGTTCACGATGCGCTGCGGCGCCAGATACTCAGCGGTGAGCTCGCCCCCGGTGACCGGATCCCTTCCGAACGGGTGCTGGCAGAGGAGTTCGGAGTGAACCGTCACGCTGTCCGGGAAGCGCTCAAGCGCCTCGAGCAGGCCGGCCTGGTCCGCATCACTCACGGAGGCGCGACCCGGGTCCTCGACTGGCGTGATTCGGGTGGTCTGGAGGTTCTGCTCGACATCGGCGGTGACCAGGTCGCTCCACCCGCGGAGATCGTCCGCTCGGTGCTCGAGATGCGTGCTTCGATCGGTGTTGACGCGGCGCGCCTCTGCGCGGGCCGGGCTGATCAGGCCAGCCGTAGTCAGATCGAGAGTCTGGGGGAGACGGCTGCTGCCCTCGCTGGTTCAGGTGAGGACGAAGCAGTGGACCAGGCGTTTGCCGAGTTCTGGCTGGCAGTGGTTGGCGGCTCGGAGAACATTGCCTACAGGCTGTCCCTGAACTCGCTGCTTGGCATGCTCGGGGTTGGTGAAGTGGCTGACCGGGTTCGCCCCCAGGACGGCGCCCTGATCGCCCGCCTCGGCCGGGCAATCGGAGCCGGTGACCCCGATACCGCCGCCGAAGTAGCCGGGCACATGCTCAGAGCCGACATAGAACGCGCGGGCCCCTAAACTGGTATAACCACTTTTCAGATGGGCGATCTGATCATTTATGCGATCCCGTTCTTCTTCCTGGCGATGGGGCTGGAGTACCTCACCCTGCGGCATGCGGCGCAGGAGCACGCCGAAGACGCGGCGGAGAATCCGGAAGCTCCGATCGGATTCGAGGCCAGGGATACCGCGACAAGCCTCAGCATGGGGGTCGGCCATCTCTTCATCGCCGGCGCCTGGAAGCTGGTCGTGCTGGTCATCTACGCGGCGATCTACTCGATCAGTCCGATCCAGCTCTCGCCCTCCGACTGGTGGACCTGGGTGCTGCTCTTCTTCGTCGACGATCTGGCCTACTACACGTTCCACCGCAGCCATCACCGGATCCGACTCTTCTGGGCGATGCATGTGGTCCACCACTCCTCCGAGCACTACAACTTCTCGACCGCTCTGAGACAGGACTGGTCGCCGTTCAGCTCGATCTTCTTCTGGATGCCCGGGGCCCTGCTCTTCGAGCCGTGGATGATCTATCTGGCCTTCTCATGGAGCCTGCTCTACCAGTTCCTCCTCCACACCGAGGCGGTCAAGAAGCTGCCGCGGCCGATCGAGTTCATCTTCAACACGCCCAGCCACCACAGGGTTCATCACGGCTCCCAGGAGCAGTACCTCGACAAGAACTACGGCGGCATCCTGATCATCTGGGACCGCATGTTCGGCAGCTTCGAGCCGGAGGAGGAACGGGTCAGGTACGGCCTGACCAAGAACATCAACACCTTCCATCCGGTCAAGGTGGCCTACGGCGAGTACCTGAACATCTGGCGTGACGTCCAGGCGGCCGACAACTGGCACGACCGGTTTGGCTACGCCTTCAAGGGTCCGGGATGGGAACCGGGGGTTTCCGGGGATCCAGTGGCGGAGGTAGCCTCGAAGAATGAGCGGATTCAGCCTGACCCACATAGGCGGCCCGACGGTCCTGATCGAGATCGACGGCTGGCGCCTACTGACTGACCCGACATTCGACCCGGCCGGCGGCAAGTACGCCTTCGGCTGGGGCACCAGGTCCGAGAAGCTCAGTGACCCCGCGGTCGGGCTAGATGAACTCGGCAGGATCGATGCGGTCCTGCTTTCTCACGAGCATCACGAGGACAACCTCGATGCCGCGGGCCGGGCGATGCTCCCCGATGCCGGGAAGGTACTTACAACTGTTTCCGGCGCGCAGACTCTGGCCGGGCACGCGGTAGCGATCGGACTCGACGACTGGCAATCGACGATCTTCGAAGCTGAAGGGAAGCCGACCATTACGGTGACTGCGACCCCCTGCCGGCACGGTCCCCCACTGAGCCGACCGATCACCGGAGACGTGATCGGCTTCTCGCTGGAGTGGGAGGGACAGCCCGGCTCGCTCTGGATTACCGGAGACACAGTGCTTTACCCGGGAGTTCTCGAGGTGGCGGGGCGCATTGACGTCGACACCGCGATCGTGCATCTCGGAGGTGTGCGGTTTCCCGTCTCTGGTCCCCTCAGGTACACGATGACCGCGGCCGACGCGGTCAGGCTCTGCGACCGGGTCGGCCCCCGCAACATCGTGCCGATCCACTTCGAAGGGTGGAAGCACTTCCGGCAGGGAAGAGAAGAGATCGAAGCCGAGTTCTCGAAGGCCCCGCTCTCCTTTCGGGAGCGAGTCAGATGGCTTGAGCCAGGGGTACCGGTCGAATTCGGCCGTTCAGAGCAAGACCCTCAGACCTCATCGCGCCGGAAACAGCTGGTCAGGTGGGTGTTCACCAGGCCGGTCGCTTCCATCAGGGCGAACATGTTGGTCGGCCCGACGAATTTGAAACCGCGGCGTCGAAGCTCCGCGGCCAACTCGGCCGACTCCTCGGAGCTGGTCGGAACATCGGCCTGAACCTTGGGCGCGGGCTGGCTTGCCGGACCAAATTCGGCGATCAGCGCCTCGAGGCCCCCATCTCCCCTCAGTTCGATCGCCGCGATCGCATTGGACCTGGTCGCCTCGATCTTTGCCCGGGCCCTGACGATTCCCTCGTTGCCCATCAGGGTCTCGACTTCCCGGTCAGAAAGTCCGGCGCAATAGTCGAGGTCGAATTCCCTGAATGCCTCGCGAAAGGCTTCCCGCTTGCGCAGGATCGTCGCCCAGCTGAGGCCTGCCTGAAAGGCCTCGAGGGAGAGACGCTCGAACATGGCCTGCTCCCCTTCGAGTCTCACTCCCCACTCCTCGTCGTGGTAGGCCCGCATCATTTCGCTGCCGTTGGCCCATCCGCAGCGGCTGATTCCGTCGTCCTCGAGAGCGCTCACCGGGCCATTCTGGCAGCGGCAGGGGATAGGTTTGGCGAATGACCCGGCGCGCCGTCCTGTCGCTCTCGCTGCTCCTGCTTCTTCTGACCCCGGCCTCGGCGGAAGCTGGCCGAATCGAAAGGGAGCTCGTGGGTTACTCGGTCCAGGGCAAGCCGATCGTCAGCTGGCAACAGGGTGGAAGCGAGCCTGACTTCAGGGTGCTCGTGGTCGGCTCGATTCACGGGGACGAGTCTCAGGGAATGCGTGTCGTTTCGCGGATCCGCCAGAACCTGGCCGGTCGCAGAGGCCCCAAAGGAATCGGCATCTGGACGATCAAGTCGGTCAATCCGGATGGCTCGGCCTCGGGAACGCGCAAGAACGCGCGCGGGGTGGACCTGAACCGGAACTTCCCCTACCGCTGGGACGGCAGTCTGGATGGTGGCTACAACTCGGGTCCGAGCCCGGCCTCCGAACGGGAGACCAGGGCAGTGATGCGATTCAGTCGCCGATTCGACTTCGACCTGGCGGTCTGGTTTCACCAGCCCTGGGGAAGGACGCTCGCTCCCTGCGACGGGCAGCGACGCTGGGCGTTTCTCTATGCCCGCTTCTCGGGCCTCGGGACCGGTGGAAGTTGTGACCGGGGCCGCTACCCCGGCAGCGCGGTGTCGTGGCAGCACCACGAGCTGGGAACGACCGCCTTCGTCGTCGAGTTCGGAGCAGGGCTGCAGACCCGGCCAGTGATCGCCCGCCACGCCAGAGCCGTGATTCGCCTTGCCCGGCGCATGGCCCCGGGATAGACAAATCATTCAACCATCTGGTTGACAAAAGCCTCTGCGGGATATACGTTCAACCAAATGGTTGAAGAATCTGAAGAGGTCGATCGGGTGTTTCATGCTCTTTCGAACGGGACGAGGCGCCGAATGGTCAGGCAGATGTCGAGCGGCGAATGCTCGGTGGGTGACCTCGCCGAGCCGGCGCAGATGTCATTCGCTGCTGTTTCGAAGCATGTCCGGGTTCTCGAAAGGGCGGGGCTCGTAAACCGTCGCGTCGCCGGTCGCCAGCACTTCTGCTCGCTTAGGTCCGAGCCTCTGCGGGAAGTCAGTGAGTGGCTGGCCTTCTACGAGAAATTCTGGACCGAGAACCTCGACCGGCTCGCCGCGACCCTGGAGACCGACATCGCAAAGGAGCAGGAGTGACAGTAACCGGAGATTCCGTTCGCATTGTCAAGTTGATCGGCGCCCCGGTCGACCGGGTCTACCAGGCATTCGTCGATCCGGATGAACTCGTCCGGTGGATGCATCCCGAACCGTTCAGGGGTGTTTCGGCGACGAACGATCCACGGGTTGGCGGCAGGGGCGAGCTGACTCACCGCGACGTTGACGGGGAGGACGTCGTCGGCGGATTCATCTGGGAGTACCTGGAAGTCGAAGAGAACCGGAGGCTGGTCATGGACTGGCAGTTCGGCCCGGAGTGGGATCCGGATCAGACCCATTCACGCATGACCATCGAACTTCTAGAGACCGAAGAGGGATCGACCGAGGTCACGCTTTTTCACGAAAGGCTGGGAGAGGCGCCTCCCGGAGGCCACATGGGGGTCAACACGGGCTGGACCCAGGCGCTCGAAAGCCTCGAGCGACATTTCGAGAATGAAGGAGAGGAACGATGAACAGACCAGAGACTGTTTCCGCTGAAGAGTGGAAGGCTGCCCGGGAGGCGCTGCTCGTCAAGGAGAAGGAATTGACCAGGGCCCGGGACGCTCTGGCGGCAGAGCGCCGGCGGATGCCGTGGCTCGAGGTCGAGAAGGATTATGAGTTCGAGGGACCGGAAGGGAAGATGAGCCTCCTCGATCTGTTCGACGGCCGGCGACAGCTGATCGTCTACCGCTTCTTCTACGACCCGGACGTAAATGGCTGGCCGGAGAAGGGGTGCCCCGGTTGCTCGATGGTCGCCGACCACGCCGGCTACCCCGTCCACCTGAACGCCAAGGACACTTCTCTGGCCTATGTATCCCGGGCCCCGCAGGAGAACATCGCCCGGCTCAAGGCCAAGATGGGCTGGGAGCGCATTCCCTGGTACACGCTGACCGATGATTTCGACGTAGACCACGATGTCGGCGAGTGGCATGGAACAAACGCCTTCTACCGTGATGACGACGGCAGGATCTTCCGCACCTACTTCGTCGATGCTCGCGGCGACGAGCAGATGGGTGGCCTCTGGAACTATCTTGACATCACCGCCCTTGGCAGGCAGGAAACCTGGGAGGACTCACCGGAGGGTTACCCCCAGAACGAGCCCTACCGCTGGATGAACCGCCACGACGAGTACTCCCCTGAAGATCTCGCCGGTTCATTCGGGAAGTCCGCATGATGCTCGCCCACATAGGCGCCCTGCCAGTCGAAGAACTCCTTGCCCTCGCCCCGGCCTTCGCCGGGGCAGGGCTGGTGCTCAGGGCAAAGCTGGCCAGCCGGGGGTAGAACGGCCGGTGGCCACCTCTATCGCCATCGTCTCCGATACCCACATGCCGAAGGGGCGGAGGGAGTTGCCGGAGGGCTGTGTACGAATCTGCCGTGATTCCGACCTGATCATCCATGCCGGTGACTTCAGCGAAAAGTCTGTTCTGGAGCAGTTCAGGAGCTTGGGCCCGCCAGTGATCGCGGTCCATGGCAATGTCGATTCGAAGGACCTGCGTCGCTGGCTTCCGGAGACGACGACGGTCGAAGTGGAGTCTGTCCGGGTCGGGGTTATTCACGACGCCGGCCCACGCAAGGGCAGGCTCGCCCGCATGAAAGAGAGGTTCCCCGGTCATGACGCAGTCATCTTTGGCCACTCGCACCTCCCCCTTCACGAAGAGGAGGACGGCTTCCAGATCTTCAATCCCGGAAGCCCCACCGAGCGCCGGCGCTCGCCCTTCAAGTCGATGGGTGTGGCGACCGTGAACGGGTCCGGGATCACCTTCGAACTGGTCGATCTCGGAACCTGACCCACGCCACCGGGCCTAGACTGCCCGGTATGTCGGCGGCAGCAGAGGGGAGTGCCGGGTTCGCAGCCCGGCACAAGGTGGCGCTCGGATTCGCTGGTGGAATCATCGCGATCCTGTTTGGTGCTGCTGCCGGCTATGCGCTCGGATATGAGGAGCAGGCGGTTGCATCGGGGCTGATCAGCCTCTTCGTGGTCGGCACCGCGCTCGCGGTCCCCGCGCCGGTCTCCTACAAGGCCGCGATCGGGATCGGGCTGGTTGCCACATTCGGCCTGCTGATCGCCGAGTTGACGACGGGCAGTCCGATCGCGTCAGGCATAGCCATGGGTGTCGTGTCCCTTCTCATGTCGCTCGCAAGGGCGGGTGGAAAAAGGGCCTTCGTGATCGGCTTGGTTCTGGGCACCGGCTACTTCCTGCCCGCCACCCTGGGACTGGTCGACGGAATCAACGGCGAGGACGTAGGGGAGATCGGCCTTGCCGGAATTGTCGCCGGGTTGGTGCTGGCGCTCGGCGTTTCGACTCTCCACCGACAAGTCGGATCGGGGAATGCCACCAGCAAGAAAGCCGAGGCCCCGGCGAAGTCCGAGCCTGCCCTCCCGAAAATGTGGGCTGAGCTCCGTCGGCTGGGGCCAGATGCCCGCACGGGCATCAGGCGGGGACTGCTGCTCGGGATCGTCATGGCCTTCTACCAGGTGGACGGCAACGTGAATCTCTTCTGGATCCTGCTGACGATCAACCTGATCCTTCAACCCGACCCGTCCGCGTCCGTGAACCGGGCGCTTTCCCGTTCGATCGGTGCCGTGATCGGTGCGCTGCTGGTCGGAATCTTGTCCCAGTTCATTCCCGGCACAACGATGATCATCCTCGGCGTTCTGGCCGTCGTCTTCGGGCTTTCCTGGTACCGGAAGGACTACACCGTCTACGCGGCCTGTGTGACCTTCCTCGCCGTCTCGATCTATGGCGCGGACACCGGCTCGTTCTGGGAGTGGGCCGGGCTGCGGGCGATTGACACGCTGATCGGCGCGGCGATCGCGATCGCTTCGATCTACCTGATCTTTCCGGAGCAGAAACGAGCGAAAAGCAGCTGAGCTCAGGCGGGTTTCTACGTCCTCAGACCGTCGATCAGCGCTTTCATCGTCTCGGTCGCCTCTTCCTTGGCGGCGGCCTTGTCCTCGGCCTGTCCAACCATGAGCATTGACTGGCTCAAAGCTGCCATAAGAAGGTTGGCAAGGGTGTCAGTTGGAAGGGGCCGCATCGACCCGGACTGACTTCCCGCCAAGAGCAGCCCCTTCACGAGACCGAGACTGTGCTCGTCGGCAATCTCGCGCCAGCGCTTCCATCCCAGCACGGAGGGCGCGTCGATAAGGACGATCTGCTGGAGCTCCGGGTCCAGGCTGGCATCGAGGGTCACCCCGATCGCCTGATCCATAACGTCAAGTGGATCGATATCGCCCTCTCCAAGTGTGGGGAGGATCTCGTCGGTAAGCATCTGGCTGAAGTCCGCTTCGACCTGGGCGTAGACCGCCTCCATCAGGTCCTTCTTGCCGCCGGGGAAGTGATGGTAGAGGGCACCTTTCGTCACACCGGATGCCTCGACCACCTCGTTCAGCGAGACGTTGGCGTAACCCCGCGAGCCGAACAGCCGGTGGGCCGAATCGATCAGGTCCCTTCTCGTGGCCTCGGCCCTGTCGCCGCGGGTTTCTTCTTCCATACCGACGGTATGCTATCTTCGCCGCCAAACATACCGACGGTATGTACGGAACCGAACGGAGTAATTCATGAGCCTCAAGACGATCGAGTTGCCACAGGGAGAGATCACCTACAGGGATGAGGGCGAAGGTCCGGTGCTCTTCTTTTCCCACGGTTTCCTCGTCGACTCGGAGCTCTGGGAGCCTCTGGCCCAGCGTCTTGTCGCCCGCGGTTACCGCTGCGTGCGGCCCAATTCTCCGCTCGGCAGTCACCACACCCCGATGAAACCCGACGCCGACCTCTCGCCACCCGGGGTTGCGGACCTTCTCGCAGGTCTCATCGAGAAGCTTGATCTCAATCAGGTCTCGGTTGTTGGGAACGATTCGGGCGGGGCGATCGCCCAGATGCTCGTTGCCCGGCACCCGGATCGGATCGCCTCGCTGATCCTGACCAACGCCGATGCCCTCGAAGTCTTTCCGCCGAAGGTATTCGGATGGCTTCCCCTGCTCGGGCATGTTCCTGGCGGAGTGAAGACTCTCGCGCTTTCCCTTCAGCTCCGGCTTAATCGCATTGCGACCTACCGAATGCTCAGCGTCGATCCAATCCCTGACGAGCAGCTCAAGCAGTGGGTTGGACCGATCCGTCGCCAGGCCGGAATCCGGGAGGACGTCCGGAAGCTCCTGGTAGGGCTTCAGAAGAACCAGACCTTCGACGCGGCCGAGACCCTGAGCGGCATGGACTTGCCCATGCTGATGGTCTGGGGTGACCGGGACCGCTTCTTTACGATCGAACTTGCGCGTCGGCTGTCGGGAATGATGAAGAACGCGACCGTGGTCCCGATCGAAGGCGGACGGACCTTCGTCATGCTCGACCAGCCAGACCTGGTTGCAAGCCATATGGACGAGTTCCTCAAGAAACAGGTAGCCGGAGCACAACAGGCAGCAGCCTGAGCGAGTACCCTGCTGGCGCCGATGCCAGTCGAAACAGTCCACAGAATGCGGGTCCGCTACAACGAGTGTGACCGGGTGGGAATCGTCTTCAACTCGAACTACCTCGTCTACACCGACGTATCGGCGACCGAATTCTGGCGTGAACACCTCGGTGGCTACTCGGCCTTCAACGAGATCGGACTCGACATGGTCCTCGCCGAGGCGAACATCAAGTTCAGGCAGCCGCTCATGTTCGACGACGAATTCGAAGTCAGGGTCGGGGTTGGGACGGTCACTTCCCGTTCACTCACAATGGAGTTCGGATTCATCAGGGGCGACGACCCGATCGCAGAAATCGAGATCTCCTACGTCTGCGTCGACTCGACCGAACACACCCCCCAGCCGATCCCGGAGCAGGTCCGCTCCGTGCTCGAGGGCGATTCCGCCTGAACCCGGGCTGATCAGACGGCGGCGGTTTCGCCCTCGGCTTCGGTCGGGCCTTCGTCCGGATCGACTTCGGGAGGGTTCGCAGAGCGGTCGGACTCGGCGATCACCTCGTCGGGAGCTTCACCCTTCGGAATGAATCCCGACTTCATTCCGAAGTAGACAGCCTGGGGGTGGTGGCTGATGATTGCCACCGTGGACTGTTCGGGCATCACGGCGAAGCCATCCGACAGATACATGCCGATCTGGTCGAGGTCAAGAAGTTCCCAGACCTTGGTGTGCTCGGACTGGTCGGGGCAGGCAGGGTAGCCCCACGAGTACCGACGACCCTGGGTCGAGGGAATGTCGAGGTCCTGACGCACCTTGTAATGGAGCCACTCGGCAAGACCTTCGGCCGACTGGACCCCCAAACCGTGGGTGTAGAGCTGCTCGGCGAACTCCCCGTCCTGCTCGAGCTGCTCCATCAGGTCTGTGACCTCGGGGCCGACCGTTACGCCCTGGAGCGCGACGACGTCCCGGACGCCGTCGTCCCCAAGCGGCCGGAAGAAGTCGGTCAGGCAGATCCTGTCGTGCTGCGGCTGGCGGGGAAAAACGAGCCGGTTGATTTCCCGGTCCTGATCCTCCGGATCGAAGATAACCAGTTCGTTGCCGTCCGCGTTGCAGGGGAAGTAACCGAGCCGGGCCTTGGGATGAAGGTAGTCCTGCTCCTTCCACATCCGCTCCAGCCTCGGGCGGAACTCGTCGTTCACGAGCCTGTCCCAGTCGTCACCCTTCACTCCCTTGCCACCCCAGTGGAGCTTGAACAGCACGTGAAGGTCGAGGTGATCGAAGACCTCGTCAAAGTCGACTGGTACTTCCCGAACACCCCACCACGGAGGAGTCGGGATCGGCGCATCCGGACTGGCGGAAGAGCGGACCGAGTCGTCATCGAGAGGCGGAAGATCCTCGACGATCTGGGGCTTGTTCCGGTAATCCTCGGCCTCCTGGCGAAGCCGCTGGATCAGCGCTTCACGGGCGGCATCGTCGACCAGGGCATCCATGGTGTCGAGGCCCTGGAAGGCGTCCTTGCAGTAGATGACTCCGGGCTCGTACACCTCATCAGACTCGCGGCCGTTCGGATAAAGCGCGCGGCGACCGAAGTCGCGGTTGATCGCGGCGCCACCGATCAGCACCGGGTAGTCGAGCCCGCGTGAATGAAGTTCCTGGATCGCGATCGGCATCTGCTTCGAAGTCGACACGAGCAGCGCGGAAAGGCCGATCGCGTCGGCGTCGTTCTCTATCGCGGCGTCGATGATCGTGTCGACCGGGACCTGTTTACCGAGGTCGATGACCGTGTAGCCGTTGTTGGTCAGGATCGTGTTGACCAGCGACTTGCCGATGTCGTGGACGTCACCGAAAACAGTCGCGATCACGACCTTGCCCTTGGTGTGACCCTCGATCCGGTCGAGATAGTTCTCCAGACGGGCGACGGCCTTCTTCATCACTTCGGCCGACTGGAGCACGAAGGGCAGGATCAGCTCGCCGGCACCGAACTTGTCGCCGACCTCCTTCATGGCGGGAAGCAGCACGTCGTTCAGGGTGGGGACCGCGCCGATCTTTTCGACAGACTTGTCGATCCAGTCCTCGACGCCCTCCTTCTTGCGGCGCAGGATCATGAAGTGGAGTGCCTCCTCCGGCTCCATTCCGGCGGTCGCATCCTCGGCTTCCTCTTCGGCTTCGTCGCCCTTCGATTCGAAGTGGGCGATGAACCGCTCCAGTGCGTCCTCGCGCCGGTTGAAGACGAGATCGTCGGTCAGCTCCCGTTCTTCCTCGGCGATCTCGCCGTAGGGCTTGATGTGGTTCGGGTTGACCATCGCCAGGTCGAGTCCGGCCTCGACGCAGTGGTGGAGGAACACCGAGTTGAGTACGGCGCGGGCAGGCTGGCTGACGCCGAAGCTCACATTGGAAACTCCGAGCGAGGTCTTCACACCCGGGATCTCGGCCTTGATCCGGCGGATTCCCTCGATCGTCTCGACCGCGGAGGGCCGCCACTCCTCGTCACCGGTGGTAAGAGTGAAGGTCAGGTCATCGAAAATCAGCGACTCGGGATCGAGGCCATGTTCGTCGACGACCATCTCGGTGATCCGCTTGGCGATCTCGACCTTGCGGTCCGCCGTCTTCGCCATCCCGACCTCGTCGATGGTCAGCGCGATCAGGCAGGCACCATGGGCCTTCGCAAGCGGCACCACCGTGTCCAGCTTGTCGCGGCCGGCTTCGAGGTTCACCGAATTGACGATCGCGCGGCCCGGGATCTGCTCCAGCGCGGTCTTGATCACATCCGGCTCGGTCGAGTCGATCTGGATTGGGGCGGGCTGGGTGAGTGAGATCCGCTTGACGACCTCACGCATCTGCTCGTCCTCGTCCTGGCGCTCGGTCAGGGCGACACAGACATCCAGCACATGGGCGCCCCCTTCGACCTGATCCTCGGCAACCTGGGTGAGGGCGTCGTAGTCGTCGGCCAGCAGCAGCTCCTTGGCCCGGCGAGAGCCCTGGGAGTTGACCCTTTCGCCAACCAGGGTGGGGGTGGGTTCCTGGACGAGCTGGGTGGAAGTCATCATCGAAGAAACCTCGATCGGTCCCGGCGCGGGCCGGGGACCGGGCTTCAGGTCACGGACCCGTTCCGCGATAGCCCGGATGTGATCCGGGGTGGTGCCGCAGCAGCCACCGACCACACCGACGCCGTACTTCTCGACGAACTCGCCGAGTGTGGCGGCGAGCGGTTCGGGTTTCTCGGGGAAGATGGTTTCGCCATCAGGGCCCTGAAGCGGCAGACCCGCGTTGGGGATGCAGTGAACCGGCACGGTCGAGTTCTCGCCCAGGTAGCGGATAGCGTCGCGCATGTCTTCAGGGCCAGTCGAGCAGTTGAGCCCGATCACGTCGACCTTCAAGGCCTGGAGGGTCGTGAGCACCGCCTGAATGTCGGTGCCGAGAAGCATTTTCCCGCCGTTGGGAAGCAGCGAAACCGAGACCTGGATCGGAACCTCGCGGCCGACTTCCTCGAAGGCGGCCCGGGCGCCGAAAATGGCGGCCTTGACCTCGAGGATGTCCTGCGCGGTTTCGATGATGATCAGGTCGGCGCCACCTCTGACCAGGCCGCCGGCCTGTTCGGTGAAGACGGTGACCAGTTCCGGGAAGCGGATCTGGCCCAGGGTCGGGTCATCGGAGGCGGGGAGGTGGCCGGTCGGGCCGATGGACCCGGCGACGAACCGGTCCGGCCCGGCAGCCTTTCGTGCGATCTCCGCAGCCTTGACGTTGATCTCTTCGGTGTGGTCTTCGAGTCCCCACTCCTCGAGCTTGATCCTTGAAGCCTGGAATGTGTCGGTCTCGACCACTTCGGCACCCGCCTCGAGCATCGAGGTGTGAACGCCCTCGATAACGTCGGGCCGGTTCAGGACCAGGGCCTCATGGCACTTGCCGAGCAGGCCGCCGTAGTCCTCCTGGGTCAGGTCGAACATCTCGAGGGTCGCGCCCATGCCGCCGTCGAAGACGACGATGTGGTCGGAGATCGCGCCAAGGTAGTCCCGGGTGTGGTCGCTTTCGGCCATCAGACGAGGATACCGAGACACCTATTCCGATCCGGATTCGGGGTTTCTCCAAAGCGGTATGAATTGGTGAGTGGCACGAAAGTCCTACATCGGGTTGTTGAGGGCGGTCAACACGAGCGCTGGTCACAAGCTGCCCATGGCAGAGCTCCGGCAGCTGGCCGAGGACGCAGGTTTCGATGATGTCCGGACCTACATCGCCAGCGGGAATCTCCTGTTTACCAGCGGGAAGTCCGAGCGACAGGTGAAGAAGATCATCGAGGAAGCCCTGGCGGGCCATGCCGGAAAGACTTCCGACGTTGTGATCCGGACCGGGGCCGAGATGCGGCAGGTCGAACTCGACAACCCGTTTCGCAGCGAGAACTGGAGCCGGATCGGCGTGATCTTCCTCGACCATCCTCCGCCACGCAGGCTCGAAGAGCGGGGAGTGAAAAACGAGGTTCTGGTGCCGGGCAAACGGGAGATCTACGTCCACTATCCCGACGGGATGGGCCGATCGAAGCTGAAGATCCCGATTGCCAGGTTCGGCACGACCCGAAACCTGAACACGGTCAGCAAACTGGCCGACCTCGCCTCGTCCTAGAGGATCGAACTCAGCTCAAGCAGGGCCAGAGAGGGGGCAGGACTGGCAGAGCTGTCCTCCGGGGGTGCGGTAGGCCAGGCAGCAGGTGTTTCGGAGGTGGTACTCCTCACCCCAGTCGTCCTCGGCTCGCTTGATCTCGATGGCAAGGCGCGGGTCGGGGCTTTCCGGGCCGACCGTGAGCATGGTCAGCTCAAGCGCGAGTTCGGGGCGGTCGAACGCTTTGCCGGCCCAGACCATCGACTGCGCGAACCGGTCCGAAGCCGAGTGCCACAGGGTCTTGGCGGGTCGAAGGCCTTGCGCGTCCAGCCAGGTGATCGTCGGTTCCATCAACTCCACGAAGCTGGCGCGAAACCGGTCAGCCAGATCCTCGGGACGGTCGGATTCGAAGAGCTCGTTCGAGGTGAGCCCGGAGGCCCTGAGCAGTCCACCTTCAGCCGCGAGCAGGACGTTGGCCGGCGAAAGTTCGGGCAGCTGACGTGCCGCGACCATGAACGAAGAGCCCAGGTCCGCCACGGTCCGGCTGAGGCTCTCGAGCAGCCATTCGGCGCGAATGTGGTCTTCGGGTGGGCCTGCCATGCCGCTGATCCGGGAAAGGAGCAGGGCCTGAACCCGGCCGCTTCCGTCGAGTTCCCCGGCACTGAACCAGCCGTCGCCGGGACCGCTGCGCCGCCGGATGATCACTCCGTATCCGTCCGCCGACGCGACCCTGATTCGACCGAGGGTCTGGTCGATCCTGTCCATCAGCGTCGCGTGACCCTGACCGTCACCTTGCGTGCCGGGCCGGATGCGGGTTTGAAGAGCACCACTACCTTGCGACCACTCAGGCTGCGGCCCGGTCGCCAGTTGAAGACGCCGACCGTGGAGTTCACGTTCAAGGACCCGAGCCGACGGCCACCCAGCCAGACCGAAACCCGATCGCTTGTCCCGTTAGTCGTTCGAAGGCGGAACTTCACCCGGCTCCCGGGACGGATCCGTTTGCGATCGCTGGACACCCTGAGGGCCGTCTTCGGATCGGGTAGCCCGACCCTGACTGAAGTCGATCCGACCTTCACGGCGCTTTGGGGAGCAACCGACTCAACCCGGCTGCGAATCAGGTAGTTGCCAGCAGTTGCCGGGTTGACCGCACCTACCCCGGGCGAGGGGATTCCCTTCTCGTTCTCATTGAAGCGCAGCTCGAGACCGGTCACCGGAAACCCGTGGTAGTTCACCGGGACGACGAAACTGATCAGGGTGAACGCTGGATCAGCTACTCGCTGCCCGGACGGGTCGAGTCCGTAACCGTCCTCCACGGTGGCCGTGATCGGCTTCTTGTCCTCGGAGAGCTGCCAGTCGAGGGTCCAGGTTCGAACTCCTCCCGAGCCGGGGCCGTCGGAGTAGATCGCCTTGTCACCGAACTTGCCGGAGGCGGTGAGCACGTCCAGCGACCCGATCCGCAGGCCGTCCTCCGCCTCGGGATCGAAGGTGAAGCCCTCAACTGCGATAAGGAACACCGAAGGCTGCGGGTCTGCATCGGACTGGCGGACAGGGATCTCGAACGGAACGCTCACCGCTCCGGGCGCCGGGTTGCCAAGGACAGGCGTACGCACCGCCGAGTCGAAGCCCAGCGCGGGCGTGCTCGCAACACCGAGCATGGCGGCAAGTGCCAGCGAAATGCAGAGCAGGATGTTGCGACCTGTGGCCATGGGATTGCTCAGGGTACAGTCCGCTATCTTGATCCTTCGGCTTGCCTAAGCAATCCCGGGGCCAGCAATGCAGATTGAAGAATTCCTCTTTTCCGTATCCGATGCGCTTTACTGGCCGGTCCTCGTCGCCGTCCTGCTGGTCCTTGCATGGTCAGTGATCGAGATCGGAATCCTTCTCGGGGAGATGTGGCGCCGGCGCTGGCGTTCGATCAACTCGCTTGAAAACGCGGTGGATCAGGCCCGGGTTGACATCGCGCAGGGCGACCAGATCGGTGCCATCTCGGCGCTTTCTTCGGTCTCCTGGAGCCGGCCGATGAGGGAGACCATGCAGGCGATCGTGACGCTGCGTCCGACCCCGGATGCCGAGAACCGGATCGCGAAACGGCTGGCCGATTACGACTACAGCTCGCTGAGGCGTCTCGAAAGGACCCGGATCCTGGTCCGGATGGGTCCTGCGCTCGGCCTGATGGGCACGCTGATTCCGCTTTCTCCCGCCCTGGCCGGACTAGCGGACGGCAACGTGAACGAGCTGACCGACAATCTCCGGGTAGCGTTCGGCGTGACGGTCGCCGGCCTTCTCACCGGCGCCTTGGCGTTCGGCGTTTCCCTTATCCGGGACCGAATCTACGCCCAGGATTTCTCGGATGTCGAGTATGCCGCGGCGAACCTGGCCCCCGACAAACATCTGACCCCGGGGCTCGTCCCCTCTACTTTCGAGCATGGTCACAGCACCCAGGTCTCGATGGGTAATCCCTGATGACCAAGGTCACTGCCAGGGCAAGAACCAGGGAGGACCGTGCGGGGGATCCACTCGACGGGCTGGTCAACCTCTTCGACATCGGCATCGTGCTGTCGGTCGCCTTCCTGCTGGCGGCGCTCTCATCACTCAACCTGACCACCGATGTGATCTCCAACAACCAGAACAGCCAGCCCAACACGGTCCCGCAGGATTCGGTCATCACCAACCCGGACGAGACGACCGAACAGATCACGATCGAGCCCGGCCAGACCGTGGTCGGCCAGGGCCAGCCCCTGGGCACCGTCTACCAGCTGGACGACGGCCGGACGATCCTGGTCAAACCGGACACGGGCGCAACCGGCGCAACCGGAGTAACCGGCTCGACAGTAACCCCCTGACCAAACAGCGAGGCCAGCCCGGGACTTTGTTTCCTGTTGCTCTGGGCCTCGGTGCTTCGCTCTTCCTTGGTCAGCCGTCTCGGACTGAGTCGGAAGAGCGAAACACCGAGATGCCTACGGACCAAGGAGCATCACCCGACCAATCGAAGTCGAGCTGATCCCGCGCTTCTAGGTTTTTTCAGCTCGACTCCGCTTCCTGTGGGGAAGGCTCCGCAGCTTGTAGGCATCTCGGTGGAAGGGTTTTCCGACTGAATCCGAGGTTCGGTTCACCAAGGAAAACCCTTCCACCGAGGCCAAGAGCAACAGGGAGAACAGCCCACCAGACTGACGGTAACCCCGGCGATAGGGCCCCGACGGGACGGGTTAGCGGAAGCGTCTGGTGCCGCGTCCGCCGATCAGGCGGGTGAGCTTGTTGGCGACCGCATGTCGGCTCTCGGTGTAGGGGAACCAGAGCAGTTCCCGGCCGATCAGAGTCCGGGCGCTGACGATCGCCTCAGAACGGCAGTACTTGCGGATGCCGTACTCGCCGTTCCGGTAGCCGATCCCCGATTCCTTCCAGCCGCCCATCGGCAAGCTGGCCGCGAGCATGTTGAAGATCATGTCGTTGACGTTGACCGCACCGGCCTCCACCCGGCGGGCAACCCTTTCGGCCCGGCCCCGCGGTCCGAAGACCGAGGCACAGAGCCCGTACCGGGTGTCGTTGGCGAGGTGGATCGCCTCCTCTTCGTCCGCGACCCGGGTGACAGTGACTACCGGCCCGAAGGTCTCGTCTTCCATCACGCTCATCTCCGGCTTGCAGTCGACCAGCACGGTCGGCTCGAACCACTGCCCCGGCCCTTCGCCACGCTTGCCGCCAGTGAGCACGGTGGCGCCATCGGCAACCGCATCCTCGACCTGCTTTTCAACCTTCTCCAGCTGGGAAAGCATGGTCATCGCGCCGATGTCACAGGCGGCGACTTCGCCGTCGGCGCCCTGCCTGAGTTCCTTGACGTTGGCAGTCAAGCGCTCAACGAAGTCGTCATAGATCGCGTCCTCGACGTAAATCCGTTCGACCGAAATGCACATCTGCCCGGAGTTGAGCATCCCGCCCCAGGTAGCTGCGTTGGCGGCCCGTTCCAGGTTGGCGCCTTCCAGAACGATCAGCGGATCCTTTCCTCCGAGCTCGAGACTGACCGGGGTGAGGGTCTCGGCGGCCCGGGCCATGACCTTCTTTCCGGTCACATCGGAGCCGGTGAATCCGACGAAGTCGGAGTGGTCGATGAGGGCCGTGGCGGTTTCAGCACCGCCGTTCACGACCGTGATCACGTCGGGTCCACCGATCTCGTTGCGCCAGGCGTCAATGATCTCGTTCAGGCCAAGCGGGGTGATTTCGGAAGGCTTCATGACCACGGCGGCGCCCGCCATCAGGGCCGGAATCGCGTCACCCATCGAGAGCACGAGCGGGAAGTTCCAGGGGCTGATCAGACCGACCACCGGGTATGGCCGGTACTGGAGCCGCAATTTGCGGGTGGCTGCCAGAAGCGAGTTCGGACGGATCTTCTGCTCGCCGATGAACTTCTCGGCTTTCGCGCCGTAGTAGTTGATCTGATCGGCCAGGTACGGAGTCTCGATCGTCGCTTCCGCCCTGACCTTGCCCGTCTCGGACTTGAGAGTGTCGGCAATGCGATCGGAGTTGTCGAGCATCCAGTCGCGCAGCTTGTTCAGCCACTCGCGGCGGCCCTTGAAGCCAAGCGCTTCCCATTCGGGCTGGTTCGCCCGGATGCGCGCTACCGCGGCGGCAACATCGCCGGCCGAATCGACCGGAACCGAACCGACCTCTTCGCCGGTCGCCGGGTTCATCACGGTTATTGACTCGGTTGCTGCCGTCGGTTCCACTGGTACTCCCCTCGCTCTCACCTGAAGGCCGGATCGCCCGCAGGACCTGTACGCACAGGTTACCGGGCAGTTGACCGGTTTCAGGTCAGCGCTGAACGATCCGGTAGATGCCCCCAAAGTGACTGAACGCATAGAGCCGCTTGAAGCCGTCGGTACCGAAGCCGTTCAGGGCCGAATGCTTTCCCTTGCCCGGGGGCAGGAAGAAGCCGGCCGGCCGGTCATCGAGGATGGTCGGATTGTGGGGGGCTGCGGTCCGGATGCGGTTTCCGCAGAAGTCTCCGTAAATGATTCGGTCCTTCACGGTGGTGAGGGACGGGTCGGCGATCACCGGACCGCCGATGATCGCGCAGCCGTCGTCATGCGTGTAGACGAGCTGAGGCCAGGTCAGGCCGTTTGTCGTCGTCGGGTTGGCCCCGTTGGGGCAGTAGAGCTCACCGCAGTTGTATGGCTCGAAGCCCTCGTAGTCGTTCCATCCGAAGTTGGCCCCTCTGGCCTCGTTCATCGGAAGCACGTTCAGCTCCTCGAACCGACCCTGACCGACATCGGAGATCGTGATCATGTCGGTCCCGGCTTCATCCCTGAAAAAGCTGAAGCTGTACGGGTTGCGGAACCCGAAGGCAAAGATCTCGTCCCTTCCCGGAAGGCCAACGAAGGGATTGTCGGCCGGTACCCGATAGGCGGTACCCGAGCCGGAATCGGGCCGGGGGTCGATTCTCAGAATCTTGCCTCGCAGGCTCTCCAGGTTCTGTGCGTTGTCTGGCAGGTCCCCCGGGTCGAAACCGTCCCCGATCGATATGTAGAGCAGGTTCCTGAAGAAGGCGAGGTGGCCACCGTTGTGATTTCCGTTCTCGTTCACCCTCGGGATGTGGATGACCAGCCGCCGACTGGATGGGATCACCTGCAGGGGCTTGCCGGCCCTGCTGCGGTACTCGACCACGACCGAGTCGCCTCTTCGGTCGGTGTGGTTCAGGTAGAACAGGCCGGACTTCCTGAAGTCCGGCGCGAATGCGAGGCCGAGCAGCCCCCGTTCGATTCTGAGCGAGTCGATCCCCCCGGTCAGGTTGAGCAGCGGTTTGGCCACCAGCTTGCCCCTGCGGATCGCACGAAGCTTCCCTTCCCGTTCGGTGACGAAGATGAGCCGGGGATACCCCGGTGGCGAGGCCAGAGCGGTGGGTTGTGACGCCTCGGCCACCTTCGCGTACCCGAGTTTCGGAGCAGCGTGGGACGGGCTAATGATCAGCGCCATCGAGGCCCCTGCCAGAAGCACCATGGCCAGCAGTCCAGCCCGGAGCCGGCGACAAAACCCGGCGGTCACTGTCGGATCCTGTAGACGCTGCCGTCGAGCGAGGTCGCGAAAAGGGCCCCGCCGAGGCTCTGCCCGAACGACGTCACGTTGGAGATGCGGAGACCGGTCGGACGGGCAGAAACCCTGCCCAGACGCGGCTTGAAGCTGAGAATACGGCTGTCGCAGAAGTCGGTGAAGATGTAGCGGCCCCTCAGCGCCGGCAGCTTCCGGTCACGGACAACGACGCCGCCGATCACGGAGCAGTTCGGCGGGTTGGACAGCGCCAGCGAGGGCTTGATCGTCCCGGCTCCACCACCGTTGAACGGCGCGAACCCCTCCCAGCGGTTCCAGCCGAAGTTGCCCCCCCGGGCCCGGCTCAGGTTGAGGTAGTTGACCTCTTCGAATGCATCCTGGCCGACGTCGCCAATCGCGATTCGCACCTTCCGGCTCGAAGTGGTCGTATCGAAGGACCAGCGGAAGGGGTTCCTCAGTCCGTAGGCAAAGATTTCGTCCCGGCCCCGTCTACCGACGAAAGGATTGGATGAAGGGACCGTGTACGGTCTCCGGCCGCTTCGCTCCGGGTTGATCCGGATCAACTTGCCCAGAAGCGAATTCAGGTTCTGCGCGTTGCCGGCACTGTCACCGGCCCCTCCTCCGTCACCGGTCCCGAAGTACAGGTTCCTGCCCAGGAACTGGAGTTGCCCGCCGTTGTGGTTTGAGTTCTGACGGTGACGAATCGTTATCACCGGCCGGGCGGAGTTCTGCCTGGCTCTTGCGGCGCTTCGGCGCTTGAACTCAACGACCCGGATGTCGCCGGTCCGGTCGGTGAAGTAGACGTAGAAGAGGCCGCTCTTGCGGTAATCGGGAGGGAAGGCGACCGAGAGAAGCCCTTGTTCGCCTCCATAGTTGACTCGCGGCTTGATGTTGAGGAAGGGCCGCGCAAGCTTCCGGCCCCGGCGGATCACCATGATCCGGCCCGGCTGCTCGACCACGAACATCAGGCGCGGGTACCCGGGTGCCGACTTGATCTCGACCGGTGAGTCGAACCGCGCGACCCGCGCCGGGCGAAGCCTGGCGCTCGCGGTCGCATCCGGGGCGGAGGAGCCGGTGGCTCCCTGCAATCCGGTTGTGGAACCGGCGGAACCGGGTTCGCTCTCTTCGGCGCAGGCCATGGACGCGGATGCCAGGGCGAAACTGGCGAGTACAGCGGCGGTGGCGGGAAGCAGTCGGCCCATGATGCTCATCGTTACCCCAAAACCGGCCCGGTCATCCAAGTTGCGAAGAACCCGGAATGAGGATCGGGCTGCCGGGAAGGTGTCAGCTCAGGGAACGAGCTCGGAGTTCGCCGACTCCTGCTGCGCCTCTACCCGCAGCTGCTCTTCCGGGCTCACCGGGACTACCTGTCCCTTCTCGTTGATCTCGGTCAGTCGGGCGAGTTCGCTGATCTTGACCGGCAGGACTCCGGAGGGTGAGCGGCCTGCCTCATCGACAGCCCTGGTGTCCGGACCGAGGCCGGCAGCGATCTGGTACCTGAGACGGTAAAAACCGGGCCTTACCGCGACCAGGCGCCAAACCATGTTGGCGGTGTCGCCGGGGGCGAGTTCACCGAATTCGAAGGTGCGCTTGTCGGCCGTGGTGGCACCTCCACGTCCAACCGTGTCGGCGAGCTTTGGCCAGCCTTCCTCGAGCACCCAGACTGGCCGCTGATTCATTGCCAGCCCCGGCTGCTTGTCGCCGTAGGCGAAGGCCAGGGTGGAGCCGAGTCCGGGGAGGTCGATCACCGTGTTGATCGCCGGGATCGTTTCCTCGCCCGAGTTGCGGACCGCGATGGTCAGGTCATACGTCTCGGCGACAGTCTGGACCGGCTTGAAAGTCGCATCGATCACCTCGACCGGGAATTCACCGGTCGGCTGATTGGCGAACTGTCCACCGTCGTCGCTTCCGCCGCAGCCGGTGGCCACAAGGGCGGCAGAGAGCGCCCCCAGAAGCAATCCAACGGTGAGGATGATCCTCGGCATTGTTCTCAGGGTGGTCCCCCTCAAGGTCGGGCGCAACATACCACGCGTGTGGCGACGGTCACACACGCCGGGGTATCCCATAGACTGCGCGCCACGGCGGGCCCCGCGCTGTCCACGGGGTCGCGGCCCGGGAGAGATGGTTAAAAACACCGCACAAAAGGCGATGGCGCCCGCGAAGGAATTCTTCACCGAAACCGGTGAAATGATGATCCTGACCGGACGCACGATCGTGTCGGCGATCAAACCTCCCTACCCGTACGGAAACGAGTTCATCGGCCAGTTCCTTTTCGCCCTTCAGCTCTGCTGGTTTCCTCTCCTGATCTCGACAGTCGCTTTCGGGTTCGGTGCCCCCGGTCTTCAGGCCGCGAACTTCCTCTCCCTGTTCGGCGCACTGGACCGGCTCGGAGGGTTCTTCGTCCTCGCCTCGATCCGCGAGTTCGCACCGTTCGTGACCGCAGTCGTGGTGGCCGGTGTTGCGGGTACGGCAATTACCGCGGACCTCGGCGCCCGGAAGATCCGTGAGGAACTCGACGCCCTCCAGGTTCTCGGCGTCGACCCGATCAAGAACCTGGTCGTTCCGCGCTTCCTCGCGCTGATGCTGATCACAGGCATGCTCGACATCTACGCCCTGCTCTTCGGTATCACCGGCGGCATCGGAGCCGAACTGCTGTACTCGCAGCCGCTCGGAGGGTTCTTCGCCTCGCTCTTCTCGAACGCATCGACCACCGAACTGGCGGCCTCGGTCATCAAGTGCACCCTGTTCGGAGCGATCATCGCGATCGTCTGCTGTTACAAGGGCATGACAGCCACCGGTGGCGCCGCCGGCGTCGGCCGGGCCGTCAATGAGGCCGTCGTGACCGCCCTGCTCGGCGTGTTCATCTTCAACTACCTCTTCACGCAGACCCTGCTCGCGACCAACCCCGACATCCAGACGATCAAGTAATGGCATCCGGCTGGCTACAGGTCCCCCGAGCATGGCTGGAGTCACTTGGTGAGATCGCCCGTTTCTGCGGGGTCGTCATGGGGCTGGTCTACTCGGGCCGGGTTTTCAAGTACTTCGGCGAAGTCCTGAACCAGGCCGGCATCCTGATCATCGGTTCGACCACGGTCATCTGGGGCCTGGTCTTCGTGCTCGGACTCCAGTGCGGAATCGAGGGCGCCTACTTCAACCGATCGGTCGGCGCCCCGGCCTACGCCGGCGTGTTCGCCGCATGGTGTGACCTGCGAGAGGTCATCCCCTACGCCTTCGGCTACATGATGTCGGCCAAGGTCGGTACCGGCATCGTGGCCGAGCTCGGCGCGATGCGGATCTCGGACGAGATCGACGCGCTTGAGGTGATGGGCGTGCCCCCGGTCACCTTCCTCGCAGCGACCCGTCTGCTTGGCGCCTGGATCACGCTGCCGTTCATGTACATCGCCTCGATCGGCGTCGGCTTCCTCGCTTCATACATCGCGGTCGTCGAGCAGATCGGCGACGTTTCATCGGGCGGTTACCAGCTGATCTTCTGGATGTTCCAGAACCCTCCCGACGTCTTATTCAGCTTGATAAAGGCCATGACGATGTCAACCGCCATCGTTCTGGTCGGCTGCTACTACGGCTACACCGCGGCTGGTGGTCCGGTCGGAGTGGGAACTGCAACGGCGAAATCAATGGTCCTGAACATTGCGTTGGTGCACATCATCGGTATGTTGGGGACGCTGGTCTTCTGGGGTGCCAACCCGAGAGCACCGATTGGAGGGTGAGAGCTTGAGCGAGACAGAAGAAACACCGGAACCGCAGGCATCGGAAGAAACTCCGATCAACTCACCCGAGGTCGAAACGGCTGTAGAGAACACCGGAGAGCCGGAAGTGGCCGGTGAGATGGAAGCTTCTGACGAAGCCGCTGCCGCCGACAACTCGATCGGTGAAGGCGAACAGCAGCTCGAAGACGAGGAGTCCGTTCAAGCTGCGGTGACCAGCGAGCCTGAGCCCGGTGAAGGCAAGGGCTTCGTCGCCAGCGACGGCGCCGTGCTTGGCCGGGATTTCGTGATCCCCGGCGTCGGACCCGGTGACAACGATCCTTACAAGTGGCATACCGGCCCCAAGCAGCGGACCACGAACAACGCGATCGAGATCGTGGACGTGGTCAAGCAGTTCGGCCGTACCCGGATCCTCAACGGCCTCAACCTGGGCCTGCCGGACGACCAGATTTCAATGGTGCTCGGCCCCTCGGGCACCGGCAAGAGCGTGCTGATCAAGCACATCGTCGGCCTGCTCTATCCCGATCACGGTGACGTGATCGTCAAGGGCGACTCGGTTCCGGCGCTAAGCGACGATGACCTTTTCGAAATGCGCAAGAAGTTCGGCCTGCTCTTCCAGGACGGCGCCCTCTTCGGCTCGATGAACATTTTCGACAACGTCGCCTTCCCGCTCCGGCAGCACACCGACAAGGGCGAGGAAGAAATCGAGCACATCTGTACACGCCGCCTCCGTGAGGTCGGCCTCGGTGAAGCTCACTTCAAGATGCCCAACGAACTCTCCGGTGGCATGAGGAAGAGGGCCGGATTCGCCCGTGCGCTCGTACTTGATCCTGAAATCGTCATGTTCGACGAGCCCGACTCGGGCCTCGACCCGGTCCGTACCGCGCTGCTCTGCGAGCTGATCAAGGAAGTCCACGCCGAGAACGGTGGCTGCTACATGGTGATCAGCCACGACCTCGGCACCGCCCGCCGGATCGCCGACTTCATCGCCGTGCTCTGGAAGGGCCGCATCGTCGAGAGCGGCCCGAAGGAAGAACTGTTCGAATCCGACAACGAGTTCGTTCACCAGTTCCTGCAGGCTGACGTGGTCGGCCCGCTCGCGATGGACTGATGTCAGGGGGCCCCGGCCGGTTCTTCGGCCGCGCCGCCTCTGCGGTTGCCCGCCGGCCATGGCCGGTAATCATCGTTGCCTCGCTTCTCGCTCTCGCCTCGATCTGGGCGGCAGCGGGAATGAGCACCCAGTCGGTGACCGATGCTTTCTTCGACCGGGACTCGCCCGCATATCAGCAGACCGAACAGGCAGAGGAGGCATTCGGTACCGATCCGGTGGTGATCATGGTCAAGGGCCCCCTGGCCGGAACGCTCAGCACAGAGAACCTCAACCGGCTCGCGACCCTGGAGACCTGCCTGGCCGGGGACATCAGGAGGGGCCGGGGCAGACTGTTCGAGATCTGTCGGCAGATCACGGATCTGGCGCCGACCCAGGTGATTGCCGGCCCGGCAACCTTCCTCGGACGGGCAGTCGCCGGAATCACCGAGGTCTACAACAGCCAGCTCGCCAGGCTCGAGTCCTTGCCGAATACAGCCGAGGGGCAGGCGGCGCGGCAGAGGGTGCTCCTGCTCGCGGCACAGATCGTCTCCCGCTACGGACTCAATCTGACCACACCGCCCAGCCTTGAGGACCCCGCCTTCGTGCGCCGGGTCGTCTTCGGCGAAGGGGGCGCAAGGTCAGGTCCGAAAACGAAACTGAACTACCTCTTCCCGTCTTCCGACGCGGCCCAGATCGTGATCCGGTTGCGAAGCGACCTGACCGATGCGGAGCGCACGGAAGCGATCGATCTGATCAAGCAGGCGACCGCCGACCCTTCGGTGAAGCTTGAAGGATCGGAATACGTGGTTTCAGGCTCACCGGTCGTCTTCGACGGACTGAACGAGGAGCTTCCGGTTCGATTGCTGATCCTTGCCGCGGTCGCGGTGATCCTGATGAGCCTCGCGCTGCTGCTTACCTTCGGTTCGATCTGGCGACTCGCTCCCCTGGGCCTCGCTCTGGGCGGGGTGGCCGTGGCGGCCGGCGTGCTGTGGCTCTTCGGCGGCCAGTTCTCGGTTGCTTCGCTCGGCGCGGCACCGATCCTGATCGGACTGACGGTCGATTACGCCGTCCAGCTCCAGGCCCGATTCGACGAGACCGGCCGCAAGCCCGCGACCGAGGCCGCTGGCGAGGCCGCCGGGCTCGGGTTCCCGATGATCGCGTCCGCATGCCTCGCGACCGCCGTCGGCTTCGGGGTCCTTTCCTTTTCGTCACTACCTCTGGTTTCGCAGTTCGGGTTGCTGCTCGGTGGCGGGGTCCTGGTCTGTTTCGTCTTCACCTTCTTTGCGGGCTTTGCCCTGCTTTCGCTGCGCGGCGAACGGCGACCGGAACCGAAAGGGGGGAGGGCCCTTGGGCGAATCAAGGTCCTGGTCAAGTCGGTTCTGGCCACCGCGATCCTCGCCCCGGGACGGGTCCTCCTGCTTTCGATCCTGCTCGGGGTGATCGGCTGGGCGGTGGGCACCCAGGCCGGTATCAGGACGGAGATAAGCCAGCTCCTGCCCTCGCGGGCACCGGCCGTGCAGGACCTTCTCGATGTGCAGGACACGACCGGGACGGTGGGAGAGATAGACCTCATCGTTCGCGCTCCCGACGTAACCGAACCTTCAGTGGTGCTCTGGAGCGAGCAGGTTCGAAACCGGATTCTCGCGGAATCCGGTTACGACATCGAGGATCCCAGCTGCGTCGGGGCCGAGCTCTGTCCCGGTCCGGCGATCCCCGACTTCGTCGATCCTTCCACGCGAGGGCTCACGCCCGCCCAGGTCAGAAACGTCCTTCGTTCGCTGCCGGTCAGCGAACGCAAGGCGATGATCGCCGGGGGGCTCCAGGGGAAGGAAGACCCCACCGAAGCCAAGCTTGCTTTTGCCCTCAGGTCAGGGTCGGTCGACCGTCAGCAGGATGTGATCGACCGGATGGAACGAATCGTTGCCGAGTCCCGGGGCGGTGAGGGTCCGCCCCCCGGGGTCAGTGCCGAGGTAACCGGGACGCTGGTAGTCGTGGTCAGCTCGGCTTCCGCTCTGGCCAACTCCCGCGACCTTCTCGTGGTGGCCGCGATCATCGCGATCGCTCTGGTCCTTCTGCTGATCTACCGTTCGCCACGCAGGATGGCGGTACCTCTCGTACCGATTCTGGTCGCCGGGGGATGGTCGGCGCTGATCGTTGCGGCCCTCGACCTTTCTTTGAACCCTCTGTCCACGATCCTTGCCGTTCTGGTGATAGCGATCGCCACCGAGTTCGGGGTGATCATTTCCGGCCGCTACTTCCAGGAACGTGAAGCCGGAGCCAGCCTCACCCAGGCGCTTCGCATCACCTACGGACGGACGGGCCTGGCCGTCGCCACCTCGGGCCTGACGGCAATCGCCGGGTTCGCGGCGCTCGCAACCAGCGACGTCGCGATGCTCAGGGATTTCGGACTGATCGCCGTGGTCGACCTTTCGGTGGCTCTCGCCGGCGTTGCGCTGGTCCTCCCGGCGATGCTCGTGTGGCTGGAGCGCCGGTGAAGGATCAGGAGAAAAAGCCCTTCAACTACATGGCGGTGGTCGGGATCATCTTCCTGATCGTCGTCCTCGTGGCGCTCTTCAACATGCTGAAGACAACCGAGTCGGGAACGGTCGGGATCGGCGAGGTAGGCATTGGCGACACGGCGGCACCATTCGCGGTGCCGATCGCAACCTCTGACCTCGAGGGCGATGCGAACGTCGATCCCGAGGAGGCTTGTCAGGTTGAAGGAAGTGACGCCCTCCGGATCTGCGACTACTTCGACCGACCCCTCGTCATGTCTTTCTGGTTTACCAAGGGAGCTTCGAGCTGCATCGACCAGCAGGACGTTTTCGACGAGGTCGCCAGCAAGTTTGGTGACAGGGCAGGATTCGTCTCGATCAACGTGCGGGATGATCGCGACCGGGTCCGCGAGCTGATCGAGGAGAACGGCTGGAAGGTGACGGTCGGTCACGACCAGGATGGTGCCGTCTCGAACATGTACCGGGTGGGGGGATGCCCGACCTTCCTCTTCTTCAGGAGGGGCGGGGTCCTGGAAGAAGCTGAAATCGGCAGCACGACCGAGGAAGAACTGTCCGCGCAGGTACGCTCCCTGATCGATGGCCAACAAGAGCAATCGCAAGAAGCGTCGCAAGGCAAGAAGAGCGGATCAGGCTGACCCTTCGGGGGCGGCGGGATCCGGGTCCGACGCAGCGCCGGCGCCCCCAGGTTCCGGGACGTCAAAGAAGAAACCCAAGTCGCGTCTGGCGGCGGCGATGGAACGCATGGAGCAGACCGCCGACGAGCGCCCGCAGGCGCCCTGGGGCAACTTCCCTCTCGGTCCGCTCTCGATTCTGGCTGGCCTGGTGCTGATCGTGATCGGGGTGATCAACACCGACCCGGTGCTGATGACCATGGGAGTCGGGATCGGCGCGGTCGGGGGCCTCGAGCTTTCGATCCGCGAGCACTTCACCGGCTTCCGCTCACACACGACCCTGCTGGCCGGGATCGTCTTTGTCGCCACGGTCTGGATCTGTTTCTACGTAATCCAGCTTGTCCTGTGGGTCTGCCTGGTGATCGGCGCGGCCCTCGCGGTGCCGGCACTCATTCTTTTCAGGAAGCGGTTCGAGAAGGCATCAGGGGGCCTCAGCTACAAGATCCGCTAGGGCCCGATCACCCAGGTACTGCTGGATGATCGGGCTAAGCCAGAAGCGAAATCAGTGGGGGCGAAGCTGACTGACCAGGAGCATCCGCTGGCGCTCGGTCAGGGTGTCAAGCCTCTTGTTCTCGTTCAGTCCGACTGAGGCGAGAAGCTTGCGGGTGCGCGTGCGGCCCCAACGGGACTGGGCGCGAAGCAGTTCAGAGAGGGTCATGCTTTCTGTCTGCCAGGGACATTCGGTGATCACTTTGGTGACGGGAACTTCACCGCTGGCGATTGACCTCTTGAGCGCGGCGCGGGCAAGACGAACCCGGTTCGCTCGTTCGAGGGCCTGCAGATGCTGAGGCATTGGACTGCTGGCAATCGAGTTCGAATCGGCGGTGGCGGCAACTTCCACGGGCGGTCCTCCCTTCAGGGGATCGTTCAATTGGGACTGGATGGCATGGGGTAGCTGTCCGGGATCCTCAATCCCGATCGGCTCTTCTCCCCCGCCTGGGGCCGGGCTTCCGTCCGACTCAGGCGATAAAGGCAACATAGTGAACTCGGCCAGAACGGGCAACAGCCAGGAGACCGAACTTTCGCTAAGAGCAGGTGTTTAATTTTTCGGTCCAATTTCTTGCCCGGGATGTCGCGGGCGGTTAGGGTCGCAAAGAGAGAACCGCACACCGTTCAGTAGTGGACCGTTTCTGACGCAACAGTCGGGCGGCCGCGAAACCGATGGGAGAGAAAAGTGTCCAGGAAGGTGAAGCTTCTTCTCGTTGCCGGAGCGATGGTCGTACTTGCCCTTGTGGTGGTCGCCTGTGGCAGCGACGATTCAGATGACTCGAACCCGGATGGCGGAAGCGTCGCCGGCGTTGAGGCCGAGACTTGCGGCGACGTCCAGTTCGGGGGCAGTGGAGATCCCGAGGCCCTGATCGTCTCCGACCTTCCCCTGCAGGGAGATTCCGAAGACCGCTCGAAGCAGATGAACGACGCGATCACCCAGGTCCTGGACGAGGCGGGATGGACGGCGGGTGACACAACCATCGGATTCCAGGCCTGCGATGACTCGCTCGCCGATACCGGACTCTGGGACGAGGAGACCTGCCGGGAGAACGCCGTCGCCTACAGCGAGGACACCAGCGTCCTCGGTGTGGTCGGCACCTACAACTCAGGCTGTGCACAGGTGATGATCCCGGTCCTGAACGAGGCCCTGAACGGATCGCTGGCGATGGTCTCGCCCGGAAACACGGCTATCTGCCTGACCGAGTCGGCCGACACATGCACGAAGGGAACACCGGAATCTCTTTATCCCTCCGGAGAGCGGAATTACGCCCGTGTCGTTCCGAACGACGCCGCCCAGGGGGCTGCCCTGGTGACCTATGCGGCCGAGCAGGGCACCAGGAGGGTCGCCGTTCTCTACGCGGCGGACGACGAGACCTCCCTCGGCCAGGCCAGGACCTTCGTCAATGCTGCCCGGGCCGGTGGAGTCACGGTGACCGAACAGCTCGAGTGGAACCCGGAGGCGGACAGCTACACCGACCTCATGAAGAGGGTCGCAAAGAGCAACCCGGACGGCATTCTCCTGGCGGGCCTGACCGAACAGAACGGCGGCCAGTTGATCAAGGACAAGGTCGCGGTGCTCGGTCCCAACGACGGTGAGGTGTCTCTCATGGCGCCGGACGGATTCGCCCAGCAGTCGACCATCGATGAGGCGGGTGCGGCGTCGGCCGGCATGGTTGCTTCGGTTCCGGGTCGAGTGCCGGAGCTGCTGCCGGGACCCGGCCAGCAGTTCGTCGACCAGCTCAAGTCGAAGACTGGCGGCCAGCCGGTCGAGCTCTACGCGCCGTATGCGGGCCAGGCCGCGCAGGTTCTGCTGGACGCGATCGAAAGCGTCGGCAATGACCGGGGTGCGGTCGCTTCGAAGCTGATCGGACTTCAGGTCACCGACGGGATCACCGGGGACTTCACGATCACCGATACCGGTGACCCGAACGTCGGCCCGATCACCATCAACCTGGCAGGCCAGCAGTTCAAGCCCGAGAAGGTGATCGAGCCTGCCGCGAACCTGGTCAGGGCGGCTCGCGGCGAGAGTTAGCTGCCTAAGCCTGCTCGGTGAGCGTGGGGAAGTCCTTGATTACTTCCCCGATGATCGCGATTGCCTTGTCCAGCTGTTCCTTCTCGTGGGTGGCCATGAGGCTTGTTCGCAGCAGGGCTCCACTGGGAGGAACGGCGGGGTGGATGGCGACGTTGCAGTAGACGCCGGCATCGAAGAGTGCCTTCCACAAGAGGACGGCTGTCCAGTCCTCGCCGACCACGACCGGAACGACCGGGGTGTCGGCTACTGAACCGTCCGGCATAGTGCCGGGCTGGACCACCTTGAGTCCGAGATCCTCGAGGCCGTGGCGAAGGTAGCGGGCGTTCTCCAGCAGCCGGGCGAAAAGCGGGGCACCTTCATTGCGGCAGATCCGGGTTGCCTCGAGCGCCGCCCCTACGGCTGCGGGAACGCCCGATGCGCTGAAGATGAATGAGCGCGAGGTGATCCGCATGTAGTCGATCACCTCGTGACTGCCGGCGATGAAACCGCCGCAGGAAGCGAGACTCTTGGAGAAGGTCCCCATGCGGAGATCGACCTGGTCCTCCAGGCCGAAAAGCTCGGTCGCGCCGGCGCCGCGTTCTCCCAGCACCCCGACCCCGTGAGCCTCGTCGACCATGATGCGGGCCCCGTAATGCCTGGAAAGCTCGACCACCCTGGGCAGGTCGGGGAGATCGCCCTCCATCGAGTAGACACCGTCGACGACCACCAGGACTCCGCCACCGTCGTCCGCGGCGCGCTGGAGCATCTTCTCCAGCTTGTCCATCTGGTTGTGGCGGAAGGGGCGGAGCTTCGCCCCGGACAGCTTGCACCCGTCGAGCAGCGAGGCATGGTCGCCGGAGTCGCAGATCACCGTGTCTGAGGGACCGAGGATGGCCTGTAGGCAGCCGACGTTCGCCTGGTACCCGGTTGAGAAGACGATCGCGTCCTCGGTTTCCATCCAGGCGGCGAGTTCCTCCTCGAGCTCGACATGGATCGGCGTTGTGCCGTTGAGGAGGCGCGATCCGGTTACACCGGTTCCGTACTGATCGAGGGCTTCGCGGGCGGCGTTCTTCACCCGGTCGTCGCCGGTCAGCCCGAGGTAATTGTTGGAGCCGAGCATGATCGTCTCGCGGCCTTCCATCTCGACCACCGGGCCGGCCTGCGAGGTGAGCAGGCGGAAGTAGGGGTTGAGGCCACCCTCATTGGCGGCCTGGAGCTGTTCGCGTCGCTCGTGGTTCTTGACCTTCTCGAAGAGGTCGATAGGTGCGGTCGTACTCTCGGACATGCCGAAAGTGTAGTTCCCGGCTATGCGTCGCCGATCTTTTCCAGCAGCCTGGTCAACTCCGCGAGTTCTTCGTCGCTCAGGGCGGACATCGAATCAACGGGCTTGTCGAGTCGCTTCATGACCCTTCGACGGAGCCGCTGACCCTCGTCGGTGAGGACCAGAAGGTTCACCCTCCGGTCGTCAGGGTCCCGCTCCCGGCGAACCAGATCGCGGTCCTCGAGCCGGTCGGTGATACCGGTCAGGTTGGAGCTATTGCAGGCGAGGTCGCCCGCGACCTCCCTCATCGGCTTGGGTTCGTCAAGAGTTCTCAGAACCATTATCTGGGGAGGGAAAAGGTCGAGCTCGCGGCAAGTCTCCATGAGGGTCTGGCGGCTGCCGAACCACAGATCGGTGATCCGGCCCCAGGCCTCCGACTCGGCTGCGGCGCGTTCGGCGCTCGTCTGCTGCGCGGTGCTGGAGACCTCGTTCATTTGCAGGGATATTAGCAGTCGTGGATATTTCAGGTCATGAACTATTTCTGCTATAGATACCCGTCATGAGTCAGGAGAGCAACGGAATCGAAGTAAAGGGCCTGGTACGGGAATTCAAGAACGGCCCGAGGGCGGTCGACGGCATCGATCTGACCGTCGAACCGGGGGAGATCTACGGCTTCCTCGGCCCGAACGGGGCAGGCAAGTCGACCACCGTCCACATGCTGACCACGCTGCTGCCGCCCACGGCCGGCAGCGCGAAGGTCGCAGGCCTCGACGTGGCGACTGAAGGTTCGAAGGTCCGGAAGGTGATCGGGGCGGCACTCCAGGAGGCAGCCCTCGACCCTCACCTGACCGCCCGCGAACACATGAAACTCCAGACCTCGCTCCACGGCCTGCCGAAAGAGGAACGGCTGAAGAGGGGAGACGAGCTGATCGAGAGAGTCGGTCTCTCTGAGGCGGCCGACCGAAGGGTTGGTGGTTACTCCGGCGGCATGAAGCGCCGCCTGGACCTCGCACTTGCGCTCGTCCATCGACCCCGGGTGCTGTTTCTCGACGAGCCGACCACCGGCCTTGACCCCCAGAGCCGTGCCTCCCTCTGGACCGAGGTCACGAGGCTTTCGGCGGAAGACGGCGTGACCGTATTCCTGACGACCCAGTACCTCGAGGAGGCTGACCAGCTCGCAAACCGCGTCGGGATCATCGATGCCGGCCGGATCGCAGCGGAAGGCACCCCGGCCGCGCTGAAGTCGGAAATCGGCAGGCCTTCAGTCGAGGTCGTCCCTAGGGATCCGGCCAACCGTGCCCGCTCCCAGGAAATCCTCGACCAGTTCGGGACCGCCGTTCCAGCGGCCCGGGACGCGCTCGGCATCAGGCTCAACGAGGGCATCGACGAACTTGTCGGAATCGTCAGGGCCTTTGACTCGGCCAACATCGAGCTCGCCAGTCTCGTGCTGAACGAGCCGACCCTTGATGATGTATTCCTCGCCAAGACCGGCCGTCACCTCGAAGGTGCTGGAGAAGCTGACAGCGCCGAGATGCCACTCCCCGATGGAGAGACGGTCAACGCTTGAGCGGCGCAGTCATAACAGCCGGGGGCCCGGCGCCATCACCACTGCCGATCCAGGTTGCCGCGATGGCGGCCCGGTCCGTGACGCGTCTGGTCCGCCAGCCCGCGGCGATCATCCCGAGCGTCATCTTCCCCCTGTTCCTGCTCGCGGTCAACGCGGGCGGACTCAACGCAGCAACCGACCTGCCCGGCTTCCCGACCGACTCGTACATAACTTTCGCGATCGCCTTCACCTTTATCCAGTCGGCGATCTTCTCGACCATGAACGCCGGCCAGAGCCTGGCCCAGGACATCGAGAACGGCTTCTTCAGCCGCCTGGTCCTCACTCCGATGCGGCCTTCGGCCCTGATGGCCGGGCAGCTGGTCGGGCTCGTGCTGCTGGGACAGTTTCAGGCGCTCCTCTACTTCGCGGTCGGAATCGCCGCCGGCGCCGACTTTGCCGCCGGCGCCGACTTTGCCGCCGGCATCGGCGGCTACTTCGTACTCGCCGCGCTGGTCTCGATCATCTCGGTCGGCTTCGGTGGAATCGGGCTGATCATGGCGATCCGCACCGGATCCGGTGAAGCAGTCCAGGGAATGTTCCCGATCATGTTCGTCCTGCTCTTCTTCAGCTCAATGACCCTGCCGAGGAACCTGATCGAGCAGGACTGGTACCGCTTCCTGGCCACGATCAATCCGGTCAGCTATCTGATCGAGGCGATCCGTAGTCTCTTCATCGTCGGCTGGGACGCCGAGGCGCTGGCACTGGGCTTCGCGATCGCGATCGTCCTGGCGGTGCTTTCGATTGCTTTCGCGGCCCGCTCCCTGAAGGGAAGGATGCTCAAGTGAATTCCGCCGCCCGTCGCGCCTACTTCTCATCCGCCTGGGCTGTCGCCTGGCGATACCTCCACAACCTCTACACAAAGCCGGCCGTCTTCGTACCAGGGCTGATCTTCCCCCTCTTCTTCCTCGCGGCCTTCGCCGGAGGTCTCTCATCGGTCAGTGACGTACCCGGTTTCGACTACTACGACTTCACCGCGTTCCAGTTCTGCTTCGTGCTGATCCAGGCTTCGGCTCTCGCGGGGGTGTTCGTCGGCTTCTCTATCGCCGGGGACTTCGAGCAGGGCATGGGCCGCAGGATGATGCTGGCGACTTCGAACCGCTCGGCGATCGTGCTCGGTTACGCGCTCGGAGCAGCCCTGCGACTGATCGTGGTCTGGGTGATCATCACTGGCGTCTCGCTGCTTGCCGGCATGACCGTACGCGGAAGCGGACTGGACATCGCCGGCATGTACATGCTCGGTCTGCTCGCGAATGTGGCGGCGCTCTTCTTCTCGGCCGGCATCGCGCTCAGGTTCCGCTCGCTCCAGGCCGGCCCTCTGATGCAGATGCCCGTCTTCATCATTCTCTTCCTCGCGCCTGTGTACGTTCCGCAGGAACTGCTGACCGGCTGGATCGAGCCGGTCGCGAAGGTGAACCCGGTTACCGCCCTGCTGGATGGTGCCCGCAGCCTGCTGGCCGGTGAGCCGACCGGTCTCTTGCTCGCCTACGGAGTCGCCTTCAGCCTGATTGCCGTCATGGCGGTGTGGGCGATGCGTGGACTGAGAAAGGCCGAAGTCGCCGGCTGAGTCAAACGGCCGCCGGTCCGCTAGGTTCCGGGCAATGTCCAAGGTCGAGATTCGCCCAGTCGAGAGCAAGCGGGACCTGAAGAAGTTCGTCAAGGTCCCGTTTTTCGTTCACCGCGATCATCCCGAGTGGGTTCCCCCGCTGATCATGGACCGGATGGACTTCCTCAACCGGGACAAGAACCCCTACTTCGATCACGCCGAGGTTGGTCTTTGGCTGGCGGAAAAGGACGGCCAGTCGGTCGGCCGCATCAGTGCGCAGATCGACGAGAACTGGGACAGCTACCGGGGCGGAAACGACGGTCAGTTCGGCTTCTTCGAGACGATCAACGACCAGGAGGTGGCGACCGCGCTGCTGGACACCGGTAGCGACTGGCTTGCTGGCAAGGGTCGGGAGAAGGTTTACGGTCCGATGGACTTCACCACCAACGACGAGATCGGGATCCAGATCTCCGGTTTCGACGTCCGGCCCTCGATCCTCGAGAACTGCCACCAGCCCTACTTTCAGGGACTGGTCGAGGGCGCCGGGTTCACCAAGGCTATGGACCTCCTGATGTGGCACCTGGAGATGGGCAAACTGGCCAAGGGTCTCGAGTTTCACCCGGCGATCATGGAATCCGCCCAGAAGAGCCTTGACGAGCACGGGATCACGATCCGCAAGATGCGCCGGTCGGACCTTCCCAATGAAATGGCCCGCTTCCACGAGGTCTACAACGAAGCCTGGGGTGACAACTGGGGCTTCGTGCCGATCACCAAGGAGGAAGTCGAGTTCCATGCCAAGACCCTCAAGCTGGTGATCGACGAGGACTGGGCGATGATCGCCGAAACGGATGACGGCGAGACGGTCGGCGCCGCGCTGACCCTTCCTGACATCAACCAGGTTCTCGCGAAAATGAACGGCAGGATCTTCCCGGCCGGCTGGTACCACTACCTGACCGGTCGCAAGAAGATCGATTCCGTCCGGATCCTTGCGCTGGGGGTCAAGAAGGCCTACCAGCACACCGGTGTTGCGGCCGCCCTTTACGTGAGGCACATCCAGACGACCCGGCCCGACGGCGTGATGAAGGGGGAGGCGGGCTGGATTCTCGAAACCAACGAGCCCATGAACCGCGCCCTCGAGGGCATGGGCGGCGAGGTGACCAAGAAGTTCCGGGTCTACGAGAAGAACCTCACCGCGTGACCCGCGCTTATCCCGGAATTTGGGGGAATGTTCGCGGTTACTTCCGGTGGCATAGGTAGAGTCGCGTCCGTGGCTGAAGAGGTAGATGGAGAACTGGTTTCCGAGGAGGACGTGACCGCGTCCCAGCCGGGTGGGGAAGTGCGGGCTCTGCCCCGCGAATTCGACTCGGGCAGCGCATTGCCGGCCCTGAGGAACGAGATGACCACAGCGGCGATCGCCGTCGCCGGTGGAGCCCTGGCAGGTGCCGCGACCGTGGCGGCCGTTCGCGCCGTCAGTGGAGGGTCGTCCAAGCGCAGGAACCGTCGACTTGGCCGCAGGGCCAGGCCGTCCAACGTGGTGGCCAGCCGCTCTTTTCTGGTTGACGTCCACGTACTCGGTCGTTAGGGGTCCCTCTTGTCGGCAGAGGTTGCAGTAAAGCCTCTCGCTCCGCTTCGAATGCCGCGATTGGTCGGCGGCGACCTGGTGGTTCGACTTCGCGGCCCATGGCTGGAGCGTCTGCTCGTCCTCGATGGCCAGGCGATGATCGTGAGGGTTCGGGAAGGCGGTCGTGGGGAGTTCGTATTCGGAGCGGAGCCGCTCGATCCGGCCCTGCTCGAAGGTCCCGGGTCTGGCGTGCTGGAACCGGCCGGAGAAGAGGCACTGGCAGCCGGGATCGCCAGGATGCGTTTCAGTCTCGGGGTCGACGATGACCTTGGCGACTTCTACGCCGCCTTCCGACAGGACCCGCTGCTGGGCAAGGCACTTGGCAGCCGGCTCCACAGCCGGCCCCTGCGACGGCCGGTCGCCTGGGAAGCGCTGCTCTGGGCGATCACCGAGCAGTTGATTGAGTACAAGAGTGCCGCTCGAATCCAGCGGCAGATGATTCGCCGCTTCGGAATCAGGCTTGCCCCGGGTGTCTCGGTCCACACAGCCGATGTCGATCGTCGCGTACCTCACTCACCCCGACCGCGGCACGAGCCGGTCTTGGCGACGGTGCCTTCGCCCGAAGCGATTGCGGTAGCAGCACCGGCCGAGCTCGAAGCCTGCGGACTCAGCGCCCGTCGCTCGATCGCGATGGTCAAGGTCGCGAAGGAAGTTGCGTCGGGTCGGGTCAACCCCGAGGATCCTGCCGGGGACAGACGCCTCCTGGCGATCCCCGAAATTGGTCCCTGGACCATCGCCTGTCTTGCGCTGAGAGGCCGTGGTGACGCGGACGCCCTGCTCGCGGGCGATCTCTCCCAGGTGAAGCTTGTCGGCTATCTGGAAGGACTGGGGCGGCTGGCCGAAGTCGAGGAGGTTGAGAGCTTCTACGAGCCGTATGCCCCCTGGCGCGGTCTGGCTGGCGAGTACATGGCGATGACTTACGCCGGGGCCCTTCACGGCCCGGGGAACAGGGCTCGTATCCGTCACCAGGCCATCAGGCGCGCAGCCTGAGGCCTCTCAGCCCTGGTCCAGATTCACCTGGCTGGTGGGCAGCAGCTCGTTGGTCAGCGCATCGACTGCCCGGACCGGTGTCGAGAGGACGCCTTCCTGCACCATCCAGTTGATGAATGCCTGCCATTTCGCGGTGTTCTGGTACCCGTAGGGGACGTCGGCATTGCCACCGCCTGAGGAATCGAGCAGCGGCAGGGTCACCTTCGTCTGGGCGGCCGTCACCTTCGGGTCAAGGGCATCGTTGGCGGCCAGCACGGTATCGGTCGCCTGGTTCGGGTGCCCGGCGGCAAAGCGCGTACCGCGGGCCAGAGCCGTGATGAACAGACGAATCGGATCCGGGTCTTCTTCGATCCGGCTGCCCTTCGCCACCAGGACCAGTTCGTTGTAGGTGGGAACGCCGAGACGGTCGACCGGGTTCACGGTCGGCTTCATGCCTTCCATTTTCAGCTGGACCCCTTCGATGTTCCAGAAGGGCCCGAGAGTCGCCTGCGCACGGCCGCTGATGATCGAGGGAAGAAGGCCCTGCCCTACTCCGACCTTCTCCACGTCGTTCTCAGTCAGGCCGGCCCGGGCCAGGATCGTTTTCAGATAGGCGTCCTGATAAGGGATGCCGGCCGTGGAGATCGTCTTCCCCTTGAGGTCCCTGACTGACTTGATCTTCGACTTCTTCAGCCAGATCATCGAGGTCAGCGGACGGTCAATAACGCTCGCCACCGAGACCACGTCGAGGCCCTGTTCCCGGGCGAGCAGCACTTCCGGTTCATACGAAAGGGCAAGGTCGGCCTTCCCTGCGGCGACCAGCTTGATCGGGAGGGAGGGATCGGTCGGCGAATCAAGTGAGACGTCGAGCCCGGCATCTTCGAAGTAGCCCTGCTCTTCGGCCATCAGGAAGCCGGCATGGTCGGGGTTCGGGTACCAGTCCATCGCGACGGAAACGGGATCGCGAACCGGGTCGATGTCCTCTGACTTGGTGCCGCAGGCAGACACAGTCAGGGCGACGATCAGTGCGAAGGGGAGCAGCGCGAAACGTTTCAAGTCATCTCCGGGGACGCGAACAGGTTCGGGCGCAGCCTACCGCCAACGCACGACAGCCCGTTCCAGAAGGCCTATCAGGCTGTAGAGACAGATCGCGATAACCGACAGCACGAGGACGGAGGCGAACATCCGGGCGGTCTCAAGCTGGGCGTTGTCCTGGAGAATCAGATAGCCCAGACCCCGCTCGGCACCGGCCCATTCTCCGAACACGGCGCCGATTACGGCCACCGCAGCCGCGATCCGGGCTCCGGTGAACACTCCGGGCAGAGCGGTCGGAACCTCAACCCTGCGGAAGATCGCGCTGCGGGAGGCGTCGAGGGACCTCATCATGCGGACCGCCTCGGGGTCGGTGCGGCGCAGGCCGTCGAGGGTGTTGACGGCAATCGGGAAGAAACAGATCAGCGCGATGATCAGCAGCTTCGGCCAGATCCCATAACCGAACCAGACGACCAGAACCGGGGCGATCACGATCACCGGAATGGTCTGGGAAGCCACCACAAGGGGGTAGCCGGCCCGGCGGACCAGGTCCGAGGTGCGGAACATCACCGCGACCCCGAGACCGCAGAAAAGGGCGAGGAGGAAGCCGGCGACAATCTCGATCAGCGTGGTCCAGGCGTTTTCCAGGATCAGGTCCCTGTCCTCCCAGAGGACGTCGACGATCTCGGAGGGCGACGGCACAAGGAAGCTCTCGAGTCCAAGCGCGTCAGCCAGGAATCCACTGGCGGCGGCGATCTGCCAAAGGCCGATCAAGGCCAGTACCAGCAGCAGCGGGGGCAGCCAATGTCTGACCTTCATCTTCCGTCACCGCCCTGACGGAGCAGGCCGAGAAGCTCGTGCCGTCGTCGGTTGAAATCCGGTGAGCTCACGACCTCGTCCCTCGTTCCGGATTCCCCGCGGGCCCCCTGCACATCTGCCACGACCGTTCCGGGCCGGGGGGAGAGAACCAGGACCCGGTCCGCGAGGTAAAGGGCCTCCTCGACGTCGTGGGTGACCAACAGGACGGTCACTCCGCTTTCCGCGAGGGCCGGGGCCAGCCACTCCTGGAGCTCTCCCTTGGTGATCGCGTCAAGTGCCGCCAGGGGCTCGTCCAGTAGCAGGACTGGCTTCCCGGAGATCAGGGTTCGGATGAAAGCGACCCGCTGGCGCATGCCGCCGGAGAGTTCTTCCGGACGGGACTCTTCGAACCCTTCCAGTCCAAAGTGAACGAAGCTCTCGGCCGCAACAGAGCGGGCCTGCCGACGTTTCATTCCCTGGTTCAGCAGTGCCAGTCCGGCATTGTCCAGGGCGGTGTACCAGGGAAGGAGGCAGTCTCGCTGGGGCATCCAGGCGCACCTCGAGAGTCGGCCCGGCCCGTCGGCCAGTCCCGCAACCGAGAGGTCTCCGGATGCGGGTGGCTGGAGGCCACCGACGATTTCCAGAAGGGTCGACTTTCCGCAACCCGACGGGCCAACTATCGCGAGCACCTCGCCAGCGGCGACTTCCAGATCGATTCCCTCAAGGGTCTCGAGCGACTCATAACTGTGGGTCAGGGCCCGGGCAGAGACGGTCGCTGTCATCGCGCGGATTGTAGGTGCGGAGACTTGCGGGTGTTCACCACGCCCACCGCAGGGGGTAGCTCATCGCTAGTATGCCGACATTCCTGAACTCCTTACTAAACAAGTAGGGAGAGTCAGGAGCGCCTCTAGCCCGGCGTCACGCGCTCGTCCCGCACACAACATCCAGTGGACTTCTCAATCGCCATCCTCTTCTTTGGCTTCGGTATCGGAGTCCTTGTCGGCATGACCGGCATGGGCGGCGGCGCCCTGATGACCCCACTGCTCATCCTGCTCTTTGGAGTCTCGCCGACCACCGCGATCGGCACTGACATCCTTTACGCGGCGATCACCAAGACAGTCGGCGGCTGGCGGCACTTCAAGATGAAGACGGTCAACATGGGCCTCGTCTTCTGGCTGGCGGTCGGGTCTGTTCCTTCTGCGGTCTTCGGTGTCCAGCTGGTTGCCTGGCTCCAGGGGCAGATCGGTGAAGAGAAGCTTGACTCGCTGGTCTATGCCGTCCTGGGCGGAACCCTGCTCATGGTCGGCATCATCACGCTGGCCCGGGCTCTGATCCTGGCCAGAACGATCTCCGAGCGCGACGATTTCAAGATCGAACTTCGCCACAAGGTGGCGGCGGTGACGATCGGCGTGACCACCGGTTTCGTCATCGGTGTGACCTCGGCCGGTTCAGGAACCGTAATCGCGGTGCTTCTGATCGCGGTTTTCCGCCTGACCCCGAAGCATGTCGTTGGTACTGACGTTTTCCACGCCGCGATCGTGCTCTGGGCCGCCGGGATTGCCCACTTCGGCCACGGAAACGTGGACCTAGGCCTGGTCGGGAACATCCTGCTCGGCTCCGTGCCCGGCGTAGTGGTGGGAGCGGCCCTGATGGGTCGAATCAACCAGGACACGATCCGGATCGCCCTGGGAATTGTCCTGATCCTCTCCGGCTTCTTCACCGTCCAGAAAGGTGACCCCCTGGTCTGGCCGATTGCGGCGTTGGTGGCCGGTCTCGGCTTCGTCCTCATTCTCATGGCACCGCGCTGGTACCAGCATTTCCGTCCCCCTGAAGCGATCGAAGCCGAGAAGGCCGCGGCAAAGAGACCGGGTTCAGAAGCCGATTAGCCGCGCGTTCGTTAACTGCGGTACCGCTTTTTTTGATTCTGCTGATCATCTTGATCGCGAAAACCTGATCAGGCTGGTTAACTAGGTCCATGAGAGTTTCCGCCAAGGCCGATTACGCAGTGAGGGCCGTTGCCGAGCTGGCCGCTTCGCCGGACGGGCCGGTCAAGGGCGAACGCCTTGCGGATTCCCAGGACATTCCACTTCAGTTTCTCGAGCACATCCTGCTCGACCTGAAGCACTCGGGGATTGTCCGCGCGCGCCGGGGCGCCAAGGGCGGCTACTGGCTGGCCCGACCGGCCGAGGACGTGTCGATTGCCGATGTGATCAGGGCCGTCGAGGGGCCGATCGCCAACGTGCAGTCGGCGCCTCCGGAGTCGATCACCTACACGGGCAGCGCGAAGGAGCTCCAGGCCGTCTGGATAGCGGTCCGGGCGAGCCTTCGCGAGGTTCTCGAGTCGACGAGCCTGGCCGACCTGGTCTCCGGAGAGTTGCCTTCCCACGTGAAGGAACTTGCGGACGACAAGGACGCCTGGCAGCCCCGCTGAGCCGGTTCACCTTTCGTTGACCGGTCATGTGGCACGACCGGTACCCTGAGTCGGGGAGAATGGAAATCGAATCCAGGGAGTGGGCATGGCTGAGGAAGTGACCGAGACAGGAGGTTTGACTCGTCGGGATGCGCTTCGCGCGGGCGCGGGCGCGGCCGGTGGCTTCGCCCTGGCGGGAGGCCTTCTGGGAAGGGCCATCGACGCGATGGGTGCCCCGGCCGTGATCGGAGAAGGTCCGTACGGTCCCCTCGGCAGACCGGACGCAAACGGCTTGAGGCTGCCCGAGGGTTTCAGTTCCAGGGTGATCGCCAGGTCGAACACGGACATCGGACCCCGGCCCTACAAGTTTCATGCCTTGCCCGACGGAATGGGCGCTTACAAGACCAATGACGGCGGCTTCATTCTCGTCTCCAACAGCGAGGCGCCGGACATCCCGGGGATTTTCGAGATCGGCGCGGGGGCGATCCGGTTCAACAGGAGCTTTGAGATCACGGATGCCTACCCGATCCTCAAGAACACCCAGATCAACTGCGCCGGTGGAGTCACTCCCTGGAACACCTGGCTTTCCTGCGAGGAGTACGACCGGGGGATGGTCTTCGAGTGCGACCCGTGGGGCAAGAAGGCCTCAGTTGCGCACCCGGCGATGGGCGTCTTCAAGCACGAAGCCTGCTGCGTGGACCCCAAGGGCAAGCAGGTCTACCTGACCGAAGATCTCGGTGACGGATGCCTTTACCGCTTCACTCCCGACAGCTACCCGGACCTTTCCACCGGACGTCTTGACGTAGCGATCTTGGGGGATGCCGGTCAGGTCAGTTGGGCCGAGGTCCCCGACCCCCAGTACACGGGTCCGACTCCGACGCGCAACCAGGTTGAGGGCGCGACCAGGTTTCGTCGTGGGGAAGGGATGTGGTTTGACGACGGGACCGTTTACTTCGCAACGACTCTCGACGATCGGGTTTACGCCTATGACCCCCAGTCGGGTCTGCTGGAAGTTCTCTACGACGGGGTCGCGCTGGGTGATGAGGCGCCGCTCAATGACTGCGACAACGTCACCGCCTCGCCGATCTCGGGTGATCTCTTCGTCTGCGAAGACGCCGGTGACCTCCAGGTCTGCATCATTTCCACGGAGGGGGAGGCTGCAGCCTTCTGCCAGGTGACCGACGGGCACTCTTCCTCGGAGCTGACTGGCCCGGTCTTCGACCCGACCGGTAGTCGTCTCTACTTCTCTTCCCAGCGGGCCAGGTTTGCTGGAGAGACCGTCGCGGCGGGAATCATCTACGAGGTTTCGGGCCCGTTTCGCAAGACCCGCAAGGACCCGGCACCTGAAGACAGCAGGAAGCCGACCGTCAAAGTCAGAACCCTCGGCAAGCCGACCCTCAAGGGGCTTCTGAAGAATGGCCAGCCCTTCATCATCAACACCCGTGACGAGAGCTTCCCGGTAACCGTCGAAGCGAAACTGGTCGCGTCCCAGCGGCGGGCCCGGGGCCGGGGCTTCCGGGAGATGACGATCGGCCGCAAGCGTTTCAAGGTGACAAAGGCCGGTCCCAGGCAGATCCGGATGACGGTCAAGGACGGGTACCGGAAGCGGCTCCGCCAGCGGCAGGTCTCCCGGGCGAAACTCGTGGTGGTTGCCACCGACGCAGCCGGCAACCGGACCCGGGTGGAGAAACCGGTCAGCTTCAGGTGAGGCAGACCGGCCGGGCATACCGGTTGCGGATGCTGATTCCACTGGCCGGGCTGTTGGTCATCCTCGCTACGGGCTGCGGCTCCCAGTCCGACGACAGATCAGAGCAGGTCGGGTCGCCCGCAGCCGGGGCCGCCACCAGCCAGCCGGGCGTTTCCGCCGCCGAGCGGGCAAGGGCGAGGGCCCGGGCGGAGGCCAGGCAGGTTGCCCGAAAGGAAAGGGCCGCAGCAAGAAAAGCGGCAAGAAAAGCCCGGGCGGAGATCCGCCGGATAAGGATCCGCGCGAGGGCACTGGCCCGGAGGGGTGGTGACGTCGACTGTGGGGATTTCGCAAGTCAGGCCAGAGCGCAGCTCTATCTGGTCGAAGGAGACCCTTTCGGACTCGACGGTGACGGTGATGGAATCGCCTGTGCCGAGCTGCCCTGCCCATGCTCGTCGGCCGCGGGAGGTGACCCGGACGGCGGCTCTGGAGCATCCGGGGGCGAAGCAGCCGCCGAGCCGCCCCGAAGCTTCAAAGGGACGGTTGTGGATGTCGCCGACGGTGACACTCTTGACGTCACCACCCCGTCCGGAGCTGTCGAGACGGTACGGATCATCGGCATCGACACTCCCGAGGTTTACGGTGGCCGCGAGTGTGGTGGTCCCGCGGCTTCCGCGGCGATGAAGCAACTGGCGACCGGTGCGACCGTGACCGTGACGGCGGATCCGACCCAGGATCGTCGCGATCACTACGGGCGCCTTCTCGCCTACATCGACAGGGGCAGCCAGGACCTCGGCTTCACTCTGGTCAAGAGGGGGCTGGCATCGGCCTACCCGTATGACGGACCGTTCCTTCGGTACCCGCGTTACCGCAGGGCAGACCGCCTGGCGCGGCAATCCGGTCGCGGCAGCTGGGCCAACTGCGACATCTCACCCGGCTAGCCATCCCCCGGAAGCTCGATCAGCTTGTCGCGGGAGCCTTCTCCCTGGATGATGCTGATCTTTGACTTCGGAGCCTTGAACTCCCTGGCAAGCAGGGCGATCAGGGCCTTGTTCGCCTTGCCGTCAACTGGCGGAGCGGTGACCCGGACCTGCAGCACCGGGTCCCCGGTGGCCGGATCCTCCCGGTATCCCGTGATCTCGTTCTTCGAGGCCCGGGGCTGCAGACGGACCCGGATTCGCCGGCCGGCCATCGATCACTAGTAGCGATGGCCGGAGGTGTACTTGCGTGCCGTGAAACCCGTGGACTCGACCTTGCCCGAGGCCACGACATCGACGAACTGCTCGAGATGCTCGGTCTTCCAGCATTCGAAGGCACCGTCGCAGAACGGGGTGTAGGCACTCATGACCGAGTCGCCGTAATTCCAGTACAGCTCCGGCTCGGGGTTCAGCCAGAAGGTCCGGTTGGCGCGATCAGCGACCCGGGCGAAGGCATCCGCGGCCGGTGGTCTGCCGTTGGTCCGGGCATCACCCAGCACGATCACCGTTGACCGGGGCCCGAGGTCCGAGGAGACGTCGGCGTAGAACTCGTTCCAGACGCGGCCATAGTCGGTGTACCCGGAGACGTCGGCGACGCCACCGGTCGAGGTGATCTTCTCGGCGATCGTCGTGAAGTCCCTTTCGTCCTCGAAGACGTGGGTCACCTCGGAGATCCGCTCGATGAAGACGAAGCTGCGCAGCTTCCGGAACGAGTCGTGAAGGGCGTGAAGGACAGACAGGAAGAAGGTTGAGGCCGAGCTGACCGAGGTCGAGACGTCACAAAGCACGTAGATCTCCGGCTTGCGGGGGCGCCGCGGGCGGTATTTCAGGTTCAGTGGCACCCCGCCGGTTTCCAGTGACGAGCGCATGGTTCGCCGTACGTCAACGGTGCGGCCGCGCCTGGCTCCGCGTGGATCGTGCCCGAGGGTTGCGAGGCGCCGCTTCATCTGGGCCACTGCCTTGTGAACTTCGGCGAGGTCCTGGGCCCCCCGCATAGGGAGGGCACGGTTCAGCTCTGAGAGCGGACGTGCCGGAGGCAACTGGCCCTGCCGCTGGATCTGCTGGCGCTGGAGTTCGCGTCGAAGCTGCCTCTCGAAGCGGGCGATCTGGTCACGGTCGATCGCGTCACCGTTGGGCTCGCCGTCGCCGCCGGTATCTGCCGACGGGGAGAGACCGAGTCCGCGGCGGATCCGCTGCATGTCCACGCCGACCACGCCGGAGCTTTCGCCCTGCCGGCCGAAGGCCTCGATGGCGAGGCGGGCCAGCTCGTTCATGGCCGACTCGTCACCCTCGGCAATGGCTTTGCGGATCGCGTCGGCGAGAGCCTCCATGCTCAGTTCGTCCCGGATCTGGTCCGAAAGCGAGGCGCTGCGGCCCTCGGCTCCTTCCGGCGTGTACTCGAGGGCGGCCTCCTCTGTAGCCCGGAAGAAGTGCCGGTCGAAGACCAGGTCGAATATCTCCCGGTCCTTGGGAGATTTCGCGATCGTCGTCGCGAGAGCCTCCTTGAAATCGACCGGTGACGTCCAGGGAACTATCTCCAGGGCGTGAAAGGCATCCTGGATCTCTGATGTGCCGATCGCGACTTCCTCGGATCGAAGTTCCTCGCAAAAGGCGAGGATCTGCTCCGCCATACCCGAGGGTGCGCCGGTCATCAGCCTGTGCCGTTCGCCGACCCGTTGCCGTTGCCGGATGGACCTGCCGAGCCCCCGAGCCGGGGAACGATCTTCTCGGCTACCAGGTCGAGATCGGTGCGGTGCTTGATGATGATCGAAAGCGACTCGCGGAAGGTCTTCTCGTCGATGTCGTCAGCACCCATCAGGATCAGGGTGCGGGCCCAGTCGATCGCCTCGGCGATCGAGGGGGGCTTCTTGAGGTCGAGTTCGCGCACCATGTCGATCACGTCGACCAGCCTTCCCGCCAGGGCTGCGTCGATCTCGGGTGCGTGCAGGCGGATGATCTCGATCTCCCGATCACGGCTCGGATAGTCGAGCCAGAGGTAGAGGCAGCGCCGCTTCAGGGCCTCGGTCAGTTCCCGCGAGTTGTTGGAGGTCAGAAGAACGATCGGATGTGTGTTGGCACCGATCTGGCCCATTTCCGGGATCGTGATCTGGAAGTCGGAGAGCAGCTCGAGCAGCATCGCCTCGAACTCCTGGTCGGTCTTGTCGATCTCGTCGATCAGCAGGACCACGGGATCAGGGCTTGCGATCGCCTTCATCAGGGGCCGCTCGAGGAGGAACTCCTCGGTGAAGATCTCGCCCACTCCTACCGGGTCGCTGCCGTCCTCCCGGGTCGAAGCGGTGGCCTGGATCTGCAGGAGTTGCTTGCGGTAGTTCCACTCGTAGAGGGCCTTGGCTTCGTCAAGTCCTTCGTAGCACTGGAGCCGGACCAGTTCGCGGCCGGTCGAGCGCGAGAGGGCCTTTGCCAGTTCGGTCTTGCCGACACCAGCCGGGCCTTCGACCAGCACAGGCTTGCCAAGCCGCTGGGCAAGGAATGCGATCAGGGCGGTCGAGTCGTCTGCCAGGTATGCGGCGTCGCGAAGGGCATCCGCGACCGCTTCCGGACTCTCGGGAGGGGAGTGAGGGGTTGCTGCCATGCCTTGGACAATACGACCACGGGGCCTGCTTCGGCGCGATAATGCCGGGCCATGGGACGTCTCGACGAAGTTGACCTTTCGCTCAAGTACTCAAAGACCGAGGGCGAGGAGAAGCTGAAAGTGGCGCAGGATCGCCTCGCGGCACTGCGCCTCACCCTAGGTGGGCAGATCGGCACCGGCAAGGTTGGCCCGCCCGTCTGTGTGATCTTCGAGGGCTGGGATGCTTCCGGAAAAGGCGGCGCCATCAAACGACTCGTCTTCCCGCTCGACCCCCGTCACGTCCGGGTTTCGCAGTTCGCTGCACCGACGGATGACGAGAAGCGCCATCACTTCCTCGGCAGGTTCTGGCCTTCGCTGCCGGGCTGGGGAGGCATGTCCGTCTTCGACCGCTCCTGGTACGGGAGGGTGCTGGTCGAACGGGTCGAGGGCTTCGCTTCAAAGAAGGAATGGAAGCGGTCCTACCGGGAGATCAGGAACTTCGAGCAGGCCCTGACTGACGAGGGAACGATTCTGGTCAAGTTCTGGCTTCATCTTTCAGACGAGGAACAGCTGAAAAGGTTCGAGGCCCGGGCGAAGGAGCCTCTCAAGCAGTGGAAGCTGACCGAAGAGGACTGGCGCAACCGCGAGAAGCGCGACCTCTATGAGGAGGCGGTCGAGGACATGTTCAAGAAGACCTCGACGGAGGACGCCCCGTGGACCGTTGTCGCCGCTGAAAACAAGCGGTACGCCCGGGTGGCCGTCATCAACACCGTGATCGAAGCAATGGAAGCCGGAATGAAGCGCTGGGACATCCGGCTGCCCAAGTAATCGAGGGTGGGTCAACACTCGTCCTACCCACCCGACCGGCGGGTCGGACCCCGCCCGACTTCCCGTTAAGAAAGCGGAATGTCGGTGACCCGGGGCGCATCCGGCGGGGCTTCATCCCCGGGGTCGTCTGATCGGTCCGCGGGTTGCCCCGTCTGACCCGAAGTCGACTTCTCCGCGTACGCATCGAGGAAGGCCTTCAGCACACCGATTGCCTCGTGCTGGATCGATTCCGCCTGCTGCCTCAACTCGGGTGAGACGGTGTTGCGGAAAAGTTCCGCGGAGCGGCAGATCGGGCACCACTCGAGGCAATTGTCGTTGTGCGCTCCGTTGGATTCACCCGGCTCGGCTGACCCGGCGTCACCGTTCATGCGGTCTTCACCGCCCGTGCTCCGGCCAGCCTGCGAGCGCGAGAACTCACCCCAGAAGCGGTCGGCTCCAGGCTGAAGTTCGTTCTGTTCAGACTTCGGCTGCATGCGGATCCTCGAAGATGATCTCCAGGGTCTCGTCCTCGAAAGAGGCCTTGGTCGGGCTGCGTCTGGCAAGCCCCGAAGGAAGCATGATAGTGCGCCTTGCTTCACCGACCTGCACCAGGAGCTCCTCGCCGGCCTGCTGGAGCTTCACCTCCCCCTTTTCGGTGAACGGTGCGCTGATGCGGATCACGGTCCGTCCGTTCTCGGTCGTCATCTCCCGTGCCATGCCGGAGTGGAGCAGCACCGACGGGTCGATTTCTCCGTAGAGGTCGGCCGCCAGGCGCCCGTGCATTTCCTCGCCGATAACTTCTCGATCGAAGAACCGGGCGGTCAGGACCGGAACCGGTGAGAACCCTTCCTCGACCGTCGCCAGCTGTTCGGCCTGCTGCTCCCGCCAGCCGGAAAAGTACGAGTCCGAGACTTCCTCGGGAAAGACGCGGTTGACGATCACTCCGTCTGTCAGGTACCCGAAGAGGCAAAGGTGTGTGAAGGTGCGACGCGCCTCGTTGATCACCATCCGGTCGGGATTCATGACCAGCCGGATCGAACAGTGGTCGTGGTCGCGCAGAATCTCGTCCATTGCCAGCAGGTTCTCGATCAGGTGCTCGACCTCGTCCATGAGTTCCGGTTCCGGCATGGGAATCTCGAGAGCCTTGGCGATCGGCGCTGCCTTGCTGAGCAGGCTGCGGTTCCAGGGAAAGACCTTGCGAACCCACCAGCTGGCTACTTCCGGATAGCCCAGCAATCTCAGGGTTTCGCCGCTGGGGGCGCAGTCAACGATGACGACGTCGAACTCGCTCCGGTCCCAGTGTCTCTTGATCTGAAGCAGGGAGAAAAGCTCGTCGAGGCCGGGAGGAACGCTGAGTTCCTCGGCCCGGACCTGATCGACGCCCTTGCTCTGGAGCAGGCCACTCATCCAGGCTGCGACCCGGTCCCAGTTGCGACGCATCTCCGCTTCCGCGATCACTTCCTGGCCCCAGAGGCCGGGTTCAACCTCGATCGGATCCGGGCCGAGCTCGACTCCGAGCGAGTCGGAAAGGCTGTGGGCGGGGTCGGTCGAGAGGATGACTGTCCGGTGTCCGGCAACCGCGCAGGCTCGTGCCGTGGCAGCCGACACGCTCGTCTTGCCGACGCCTCCTTTGCCTGTGTAGAGAATGGTGCGGGGTGGCATTTTCAGGGCGAGCGTATAGCCTGCCCCGACTTGGATCGGCTCCGAAACCCCATCGCACTCGCCGTCCTGCTGGCACTCGCGCCGTTCCTGGTGGCCTGCGGGAGCAGCGACCCGGACCCCGCTGACGTCCTCGACCGGGCGCTGACCAGGGAGAATCTCTCCGACTTCGGCAACGGTCCCGACGGGCCGGTCGGGGGTGTGGTGACGGTGCAGGCCCTCGGCTTCGAGGACCGGGTCCTCGATGAGCGAAAGGTGGGCGCCTCGGCAGCGGTGATGAGCCAGATCAGAGAGGCGCTGGGGGCCGATTCCGGGCTGCGGAGCATGGTTGACGGTCTGGAGTACGAAGGAACCGACGTGGTCGACGGACTCCCGGTCAGTCATGTTTCAGGTGATCTGGACGTCGCCGGACTTGCTTCGGCGCTTGAGGATGCCGGGGGTGCCGACGTCAAGGCGCTGGCCGGAGTCGATGCCGGCGGCAGTCTGGAGGATTCGCTGGCTGACGCCAGTTTCGACCTTTACGCGGGCGAGGATGACGGGACGGTCAGAAGGCTGGATCTTACTCTCGCCTTCGACAACCCGGACAATGCACTTCCGCCCACACGGATACGGTTCAGCCTGACTTCCGTCCCGTCCGCCCCTCCTGATCAATAGAGAGCAGCCCCAAGGCCATGGAATTTTTCCTCCTTCTCCTCAGCTTTGCCGTGATCCTTGCCGGCGCGCTGTTGTTCACCAACGCGATCGAGTGGCTCGGCCACAAGCTGAACCTGGGGGAGGGCGCCGTCGGTTCGATCCTGGCGGCTGTAGGAACGGCGATGCCGGAGACCTTGATCCCGATCGTGGCAATCATCGGGGGTGTCAGCGGCTCGGACGAGGTTGCGGTTGGCGCGATCGTCGGGGCTCCTTTCCTGCTCGCGACCGTGGCGATGGCCCTGGTGGGCGTTTCGGCGCTCGCCTACATCAAGCGGCGTCCGCAGGGCAAGCACCTCGAGGTACACGTCGAGACTCTCGACAGGGACCTCGTCTTCTTCATGATCTTCTTCAGCTTCGCGCTGCTGATCGGCATCCTCGACACGCCGCACGGGATCGAGATCGCGGGCGGCATCATCTGCCTTCTCGCCTACTTCTATTACGTGTACCGAACGATCCGCAGCAGTGGCGATGTCGCCGAAAGCCACGAGATGGATCCCCTGATCATGGACCGGCGCGCCGACAAGGAAGGTGGCCCGCCCAACACACTCATGATCATCCAGCTGCTGCTCGGTCTGTTCGCGATGGTTGGCGGGGCCCACCTCTTCGTCCACGAGCTGCTGACGGTGGCCGAGTCGCTCGGAGTGGCTGCGATCATTCTCTCGCTGATCCTGGCTCCGTTGGCGACCGAGCTGCCGGAAAAGGCGAACTCGTTTTTCTGGGTCAGGGACGGCAAGGATGCGCTTGCGTTAGGCAACATCACCGGGGCGATGGTGTTCCAGTCGACGATCCCGGTGGCCGTCGGCATGATCTTCATCGACTGGTCGCTGGACCGGTTCGCGATCATCTCGATGGTGCTCGGACTCGCCGGTGGTGCGGTTGCCTACTGGTCACTAAGGCGGGCCGGGCAATTCAACATTCCCTCGATCGTGATCTGGGGCCTGCTGTATCTGGCCTTCCTGGCCTACGTGGTTTTCTTCGGCTGATCAAACAGGGCTGCCCTCGAAGAGCAAGTACCGCATGGTGTAGCTGAACGAGGCGTCGTCGGACTGATTCGCAGCCTGGACCACCGGCAGGGTCTCCCTGCGGAGCTCTTCGTAGGTCTCGTCACCGATCAGTTCCTTCATGGTCAGCCAGATCGGGTGGTGATCGAACCACTTCTGGTTCAGCGTCTCGGCTGACTCCTCCTCGAGAACCAACTCAAGCGTCTCAACCTGGAGCGCGACACCGTTCCCGGCGAAAAGCTCCCTGACGGCTGCTTCGTCGCCCCATTCGAAGGGTGCATCTTCGCCGGATGGAGGTTCCTGGCCGAAATGTGTGGCCACCGCCGCCTTGGACATCTCCTGCATGTGTTTGAACAGGCCCTCTTCGACCCACGAGGTGAAGGCGATCCTGCCCTGGGGCCGTAGGACCCTTCCGATCTCGGCGGCGCTTTCCTGCGGGGAGCCGGTGAAGATCAGTCCGAAAACAGAGGTCACGATTTCGAAGCTGTCTTCGTCGAAAGGAAGCTCGGCGAGATCCCCCTGGATCCAGCTGGCGGAAAGTCCTTCCTCGCCAGCCCGGCCTGCCGCGACTTCGAGCAACCTGGGGGCCCCGTCGAGCCCGGTCACCTCGGCGCCACGGCGAGCCAGCTCAAGTGCCTCGTTGCCCGTACCGCAGGCGAGGTCGAGGGCTGGCTGGCCGCTGACCGGCTCGACCGCGTCAGCCACGATGGGCGCAACCGGCGCAAGCTGCGCTGCCGTGATCTCGTAGGAGCCCTTGTCCCAGCTTGACATCGCGCTAGCCGTTGATCTCGGCGAGGGCCTTGAGCACGAGGTCATCGTGCTTCTTCGGCTGGACTTTCGGGAAGGCCTCGAGGACCTTCATTCCGCGAATGATGAAAGTCGCCCGCTGGACCCCCATGTACTTCTTTCCGTACATGGACTTCTCGACCCAGGTTCCGTACTTCTCGGCCACCTTGTGGTCCTTGTCCGCCACCAGGGTGAACTCGAGGTCGTTCTTGGTCGCAAACTTGTCGATGTCCTTGACCTCGTCCGGGGAGATCCCGATCACGGTCGCTCCCGCGGCGTCGTACTGCTTGCGGTTGTCCCGGATCGAGCAGGCCTGCGTGGTGCAGCCACTCGTATTCGCCTTGGGATAGAAGTAGAGAACGACCAGGTCCTTCTTGTGGTCGGAGAGCTTGACCTTCTCTCCGTGCTGGTCTTCGAGAGTGAAATCAGGTGCTTTGTCGCCGGCTTCTAGCATGGCGTTGATCCTAGCCGCTGGTCGCAGCCGGGCAGCTCAGACGCCGAGGGTTGTCCGCATCAGGTCCGCCAGCGCCGTGCCGCAGGCATGGTCGGGATCCTTCTCCGGGTTGAAACAGGTGATGTCGACCCCGACCAGACCCTCCGAAGTTCCCAGCGGAGCCATCAGCGCTTTCAGTTCGGCAATGCTGAGGCCATCAGGCATCAGGTAATCGGTAGCCGGGAAACCCTCACGGTCAAGCACATCAACGTCGAGGTGAAGCCAGAACCTGCCACCGTCGGCGGCCAGTTCGGCGGCAATCGACTGGCCGACCTTCGCCAGGTCTTCATGGCGCAGGTCATCCCGGTACTCGATCCTTCCTATGTTCAGCCCTTCCGGGAACGGAGCGATCATTTCGAGTTCCTCCTCGTCACGGGCCCCGATCATCACCATCCTCCCGGGTGGTACGAGGGGTGTCGATCCCAACTCGGCGAGGAGCTCGTCAGGAGCGATTCCGAGCGTTGTGGCGACCGGAAAGTCAGCCCCTTCGCCGGTAGGCGAGGTGCGTCCCGTGAACAGGTCCAGGTGGCCATCGAAGTAAGCCAGTCCGATCTCCCCGAGTGAATCCCGGGCTCCGGCCAGGGCGGCCGGGAGAAGAGTGCAGCATCCACCCAGGACTACCGGAACCTTGCCTTCGGCGGTCAATTCGGCGACCCGGCCCCGCACCTCGGCAGTCATCTTCACGATGTCGTCGAAGGCGAGCCAGCCGTTTCGGGGGTCACGCTCGAGACCCCGGATCTGCTGGCTGGTATCGCCGGCATCCTCGAAGCCTTCAGGACCGAGCAGTTCCCTCAGGGTTGCGGGGCCAAGCTCGGTTCCTCCGGCGGTGCCCACGCTGTCGATCGGAACACCAAGGATCGTCAGGGGGCCGCGCATCAGTCCTCGCGCCCGATCTCCTGGCCTTCTTCATCTTCGTCGAGCTCGTCGTCACCCTGTTCGAGGGCTGTGGCCGAGACCGATCCACCACTTCCAGGGTGGTAGTGGGTCTGGAAATGCTCGAGCAGTTCATCCCGGTGCTGCTCGTCAACTGCGACGTCATCGGCGATTCGCACCCAGTCGGCACCTTCGTAGGACTCCATGTTGAAGATCTCCTGGTCGATCGAGGCAGAATCGTCAACTACGACCACGACTTCGGTCTGGGGGTTGAAGTAGGTACCCGGCTGTACGACCAGTTCTTCCAGTTCGTACCGGGACTTGGAATCGTCCATGAGCCCATCTTAGCCACGAGGTGGCCATCGTCAAACGGCCGGGCGGTTCAGCTGAACTCGGCAAGCATCCTGTCGACTTCGGCCTCCACGTCCAGCGGAGGTTCCCCGCGGCGCTCACGGCTCTCGTTCTTGGCCAGCACGACCTCCCGGATCTCGGATCTGATCTGCGCCATCTCCGGGTCTTCCGGGGCATGAGGGGGGAGGTGGCTCTCTTCGGTCTCGCTTCCGGTCTCATCCGGGTTCAGCAGCCGCTCCACTTCGGCGTCCACGTCAACCGGCTGCTCACCACGTTGTGCCTGGCGATAGGCCTTTGCTTCGACCAGTTGCCGGACTTCATCCTGGTGGACCGTTTCCTCGCCTTCGTCGAAGTCGACCGCGAACTGCCCCTTGCCGATCTCCGAGTAGGCCTTTCCCGACCGGGCAAAAGCGACGGCCGCGACCGGCACGACCACGACCAGGAGCAGAACCAGAACCACCGAGAGTTCGGTCGCGCCTACGGCAAGGATTCCGCTTCCAGCCATGAGAGCAGAGTAAAGGCCTTTGGCTTCCCCGCTGGGCCGTCGCATCCGGTACCCTTCGTTGAGAGTTATTGACTGACTAGTCAATCGGGAGCCGTCAGGGTCCCTCACCCCGGCCCCGCATCGAGAATTCGAACGGTTCTAACGCGAACTAAGGAGCTTGAAGAAGTGGTTGATTTCACGCTGAGCGACGAGCAGAAGGACCTGCGCGAGATGGCGCACAACTTCGCCGAAAAGGAGATGCGGAGCGTCGCCTTTGAATACGACAAGGAAGGCACCTGGCCCCAGGAAGTGATCAACAAGGCCTGGGAAGTGGGCCTTATGAACACCCACGTGGACGAGGCCTACGGCGGGCCCGGACTGGATTACCTCTCCGGCTGCCTGATCGAGGAAGAGTTCGGCTGGGGCTGCTCCGGAATCGGTACCTCCCTTGCCTGTAACGGTCTTGCTTCGGCCCCGGTAGCCCTCGGTGGATCCGAAGAGACCAAGAAGAAGTACCTGGGCATGCTCTGCGAAGAGCCCAAGCTCGCGTCCTTCTGCCTGACCGAGCCGGATGCCGGCTCCGACGTTGCCGGAATGAAGACCCGCGCCGTGAAGAAGGGTGACAAGTACATCATCAACGGCTCGAAGTGCTTCATCACCAACGGTCAGTACGCCGACTGGTACACCGTTTACTGCAAGACCGACCCGGACGCCGGAAGCCGCGGAATCTCCGCCTTCGTCGTTGACAAGCAGGACGGCATCATCGTTGACAAAAAGGAAGACAAGATGGGTCAGCGGGCCTCGAACACCGTGACCCTCACCTTCAACGACGTTGAAGTCCCGGCCGAGAACATGCTCGGCGAAGAGAACAAGGGCTTCAAGCTCGCGATGATGACCCTCGACCGCACCCGTCCCGGTGTTGCCGCGATGGCGACCGGTATCGCCCGGTCCGGTTTCGAGGCTGCTGTTCAGTACTCGAAGGAACGCCAGCAGTTCGGTGTGCCGATCGCGATGCACCAGGCAATCCAGTTCCTGATCGCCGACATGGCCGTAAAGGTGGACGCCGCCCGTCTGCTGACCTGGCAGTCCGCCAGCCAGCTCGACAACGGTGAGCGCAACACCCTGACCTCCTCCGAGGCGAAGCGCTTCGCTGCCGACTCGGCGATGGAAGTCACCACCGATGCCGTCCAGGTATTCGGCGGTTACGGCTTCATCAAGGAGTACGAGGTCGAGAAGTTCATGCGTGACGCCAAGATCATGCAGCTGTACGAAGGCACCAGCCAGATCCAGCGGATGGTTATTGCCCGAGAGGTTCTCCTCCCGCGCAACGTGTAGGACGCTGCAGTTCGGTGTTCTGTTGCTGAAAGGGCCGCCTCCGGGCGGCCCTTTTTGTTGCAGGCTGTTGCACCCGGGCGGCCCGCAGGAACCACCAGGACGACGCATCTGCAGTCGGCGAGCTTCGCCCCGCCTCCATTCCGAACCCGCCCTCCCACTAGACGATCGAACGGTTGGGAGGGCTCTGTCCATTGCGGCCTCCTGCACCTCCTCGCTTATTCCTTGCCAGCGAACGGCTGGGGGTCCCTGCTAACCATCCCTCTGGTTCTCAGGGTTAGCACCGTGGTGCTCTTTGGGGATGTCCCCTAAGGTGCGTTTCTGGGGGGTTTCGGGTGCTAGGTTGGCCTGACATGGAATCCACTCTTGCCGCCCCCAGCCAGTCCCAGTCCTCAGAGAGCCCGATCGTCAAGGCGACCGGACTCGAGCGCGTCTACGGCGAAGGCCAGGCCGAGGTCCGCGCCCTCGACGGAGTCGACGTCACATTCGAAAAGGGACGCTTCACTTCGATCATGGGTCCGTCCGGATCGGGCAAGTCGACCCTCATGCACATCCTTGCCGGCCTCGACAAGCCCACCGCCGGCTCGGTCGAGATCGACGGTGAGGAAATCACGGGGCTCGATGACGGCGACCTGACCGAACTTCGCCGCGACAAGCTCGGTTTCGTCTTCCAGTTCTTCAACCTGCTCCCGGTGCTCACTGCCGAAGAGAACATCCTTTTGCCGCTCTCGATTGCCAAGAAGAAGCCGGACCAGGAATGGGTCGACCAGGTGATCGACCGGGTCGGTCTCGGGGACCGGCGCGACCACCGGCCCTCGGAGCTCTCGGGTGGCCAGCAGCAGCGTGTGGCGGTAGCCAGGGCCCTGGTCACCAAGCCCGCAGTGCTTTTCGCAGACGAGCCGACCGGCAACCTCGATTCAAAGGCATCCGAGGACGTGCTGACCCTGCTTCGTGGTGCCGTCGATGACGTCGGCCAGACGGTGATCATGGTCACCCACGAACCCGACGCAGCCGCCCACGGTGACCGGTTGATCGCCCTTCGGGACGGAAAACTCGTTCATGACGCTCCGCCGGTTTCAGCGGACAACGTGATCGAGCTCCTCAAGACGCTCGCCTGAGCAGGCGGCGACTGGAGCTGGCGCCATGCTGAGCCTCACATTCAAGAATCTCTGGGCCCGCAAATGGCGGTCGCTTATGACCGCCGTCGCGGTGATCTTCGGCATCGCCCTCGTTGCCGGCACCTACATCCTCACCGACACGACCAACCAGGCATTCGACCAGATCTTCAACGAGTCGATCGCCGGAACAGACGTGGTTGTCACCGCGAAGTCCGAGGTGGACCAGCAGGATGGCAGCACCCCTTCGTTCTCGGCAGGCGTCCTGAAGGAAGTGCGCCAGGTGGACGGTGTCGACCTCGCAGCTGGCGGCATCTTCTCTCAGGGAGCGATCCTCGACAAGGATGGTGAATCCACGGGCGGGGGATTCTCTCCGCAGTTCATCTCCTCGACCCAACCAGAGATTTTCGAGGCAGTCACCTATCCGGAAGGCAGGAAGCCGACCGGGCCTCGCGAGGCGACCCTTGACAAGGCGGCTGCCGATCGAGCCGAGCTGGAGGTCGGGGACACAATCCTGCTGGCCAAGGTCGGCAAGGCAGTTCCCTTCAAACTGGTCGGCCTGACCGAACTTGGCGGGTCATCATTCGGCGGCACCTCGGTTGCCCAGGTCATCCTGCCTGTTGCCCAGAAGATCACCGGCAACGTCAACCGCTTCGACCAGATCGCGATCGCCGCTGACAGCGGCGTCTCCCCGGAAGAGCTGCGGGACCGCGTCCAGGAGGTCGTGCCGGACACGCTCAGGGTCGAAACCGCCCAGGAGAATGCGGACCGCAACGCCAGCGAGATCAGGGACAGCCTCCAGTTCCTGACTATCGCCCTGCTCGCTTTCGCGGCGATCGCGCTCTTTGTAGGGTCGTTCGTGATCTTCAACGTCTTCTCGATCACGGTAGCCCAGCGCACCCGTGAGTTCGGAATGCTGAGGACGCTCGGGGCGAGCCGTCGCCAGATCCTCGTGACGGTCCTCATCGAGGGCCTGATAATCGGACTGGTCGGCTCGATAATCGGCCTTTTCGTGGGATACGGACTGGCCGCCGGACTTAGCGCGGTACTGAAGGCAGTCGGTGCGGAGCTTCCCGCCAACGCCCTGCAGGTGTTGCCGCGGACGATCATCGTCTCTCTCCTCATCGGGGTGGGCGTGACCGTCGTCTCCTCGCTGATTCCTGCTGTACGTTCGACCAGGGTCCCGCCAATCGCGGCGCTTTCCGAGACTCTCGTTACCGGCGGAAAGAGCCGGGTCGTGGTTCGTACCGTGATCGCCGTCCTGCTGGCTGCGATCGGCCTGATCCTGATTGCGATGACGCTGATCAGTGGCACCGATGGCGGCACGGGCGCCGCCCAGATCGGGGGCGGGGCCGTTTGCGTACTGATCGCGATCTCGATATTCGCTCCCAAGCTGGTCGCTCCGGCGGCGAGTATCATTGGCGCGCCCCTGGAGAAGATCGGTGGACTCACGGGCCGGCTTGCCCGGGAGAACGCCCAGCGAAACCCGTCGCGTACCGCGGTCACCGCTGCGGCCCTGATGATCGGGCTTGCGCTGATCGCCTTCGTGACGATCTTCGCTTCCGGGCTGAGCAGTTCGGTCAACAAGGTGATCGACGACCAGCTCCCTGGCGAGATCACACTCCAGGGCCAGGGCGGGGTGGTCCCGTTCCCGGCCGGAGCGGTTGATGCTGCGAGAAACGTCGAAGGGGTGGAAGCGGCTTCCGGTGTTCGCTACGTCTCGGTCAAGGCCGACGGCAAGAACGCCTCGATTTCCTCGGTCGACCCGGCCGACATCGTCCAGGTCTACACCGTCGAATGGAAGGAAGGCTCCAACGCCGACCTGACCGGGCTGACCGACCGCGAGATGGTGATCGGTGACGGCCTCGCCGACAGCATCGGGGTCGGGATCGGTGACCCCGTCACCCTGACCTCGCAGGACGGCCGCGAATTCAGGTTCACCGTCAAGGCGATCATGAAGACCGACAGCATCTCCCTGGCCGGCGAGGGGATCATCACCCAGACCTCCATGGCACGGGACTTCGATCAGAGGCTCGATGCCGTCGGGCTGGTGAAGCTTGATCCCGATGCCGACCTCGACTCGACCCAGACTGCGATCGAGGACACGCTGAAGAAGCAGGACTATCCGACGGTCGACGTCCTGAATCAGGGCGAGCTGAAGGACCAACAGAAACAGACGATCAACGGGCTGCTCGCCATGATCTACGTGCTTCTGGCGCTCGCGGTAGTTGTCTCCCTGGTCGGCATCGTGGTCACCCTGATCCTCTCGATCTACGAACGGACCCGGGAACTAGGAATGCTGCGGGCGATCGGCATGTCACGCCGTCAGGTGAAGCGGATGGTGCGCTACGAAGCGGTGATCACCGCGGTGATCGGCGCAAACACCGGATTGATCGTCGGCGTCGTATTCGCCTTCCTGATCGGCATCCCGCTCAGCGGAGACGGGTTCGAGCTGAGCTACCCGATCGGCACACTGATCGTGATCCTGATCCTGACCGCGCTGGCCGGCGTGCTTGCCGCGATCTATCCGGCCCGCAAGGCAGCCAAGCTCGACGTGCTCGAAGCCGTCTCCTACGAGTAGGGGGACCAAGCGTTCAAAGTTCACTTGGTCCAACGCCGCCTTCTGAGTCGTAAGCCAACCGAGATCCGTTTTGTCGGCGATTATCGCCAACAAAACGGATCTCGATGATCCACCTGGCGCGACCGCCCAAGCCTCAACTGTCGAAGCCGAGGCCTAGCCGATCGAGAGTATTGAGCCACAGCCCCCGTCGGCCGTCGTTACGGTCGGCGGCAGCTATCCGGTTGCGAGTGAACTGGACAACTCCGTAGCGGATTGGCTCCGGGGGGAAGGGGAAAGGTTTCTCGGTCGTGTAGCGGAGATTGGTGACCTCGTTTTCGACACCGTCCAGGATGTCGAGAGCCAGGTCGCCCGAGAACCGGCTGGCACCGACTCCGAGTCCGGTGTGGCCGACTGCCCAGCCGACTCTCCCTTCAAGGGTCGTTCCGTAGAAGGCGAAGAAGCGCGAACAGGTGTCGATCGCGCCGCCCCAACGGTGCGTGAAGCGAATCCCCTCGAGTTGCGGGAAGGCGGCCAGAAACCGCTGGGCGAGGCCGGCGAAGCTGCGGTCGCGCTGATAGAGAGAGTCCTCGACCCGGCTTCCGAAGTGGTAGATCGCGTCGTAGCCGCCCCAGAGCAGCCGGCCGCCGGGTTTCTCGTCTGTCGCCGCGTCGGGTCCACCGTCAATTGGCCGGTAGTAGTGGAACCGGTTTGAACTGTCGGACAGTCCCTGCTGGTTTCTCCAGCCGAGCGAATCCCATTGGGCGCGGCTGAGAGGTTCGGTGACCAGTACGTAGTCGAATACCGGAATGACCCGGTGCCTGATCTGCCTGACCGGAACCTTGAAGGCCGAGGTCGCGAGAAGGACCTTCGCGGCCTTTACCGAACCGGCCGTGGTGCGAAGCTCCACACCGGTGCCGGACTTTGAGAATGCCTCCATCGGGGTGTTCTCGTGGATCCTCACCCCAAGTCGCACGGCATAGGCCGCCAGCCCGTCGCAGAGCCTCACGGGGTCGACCGTCCACTCTCCGGTCTTCTGCCAGAGGCCGCCACGGTAAAGGGGCGAGTTCACCTGGGCTCGCATCTCGTCACGGTCGAGCAACTCGGCCTCGTGGCCGTACTGATTCAGCTCTTCGACTCCGCCTCGCAGGTCATCGAACAGGGCGTCGGTCACGGCGACCTCGATTGCCCCGGGCTTCCGCAGGTCGCAGTCGATCGACTGTTCCTCGATCACCCGGCCGATCTGCTCCAGGTTCTCGAGCCCAAGCTTCTCCAGCAGCGGCACCTCATCGGGGAACCGGGCCAGTCCGTTGCCCAGGCCATGAACCAGAGAGGAAGACATGAAGCCGCCGTTTCGTCCGCTGGCACCGATCGCGAGCGTCTCCCGTTCGATCAGCAGGACTTCCCGGTCGGGGCTGCGCTCCTTCGCTCGTACTGCGGCCCAGAGTCCCGTCAGGCCTCCTCCCACCACCACCAGATCGGCTTCCGCCTCCCCCTCGAGTGGCGGGTGCGCTTCGGGTCTGTGGCCGCTCAGCCAGAAGGGTCGGGGCTCCGCATCCGCATAGGTCCGGCGGATCGATTCGTCCGGTTCAGATTCGGGCCATGCGGGGTTGCTTCCTTGACGCGCGATGGCCGGACTGTAGCCGACCCAGTCGGTATCTTGGCCCTGCGGACCATCGGGCCATTGACCAGGTCAGGTCTGTCAGATCCAGTCAGGTACACCGACCTCTCCGGGGCAAGCTTGGTTTTCAGACCAAAGAACTTGAATGAGTTATCCGATCTCGACGATGAGTCCCTTTTCTCGTACCTGGTTGCGTCCCGTGACGCCGGTGATCGCCGGGCCATGTCAGAGGCGGTCTACGCTCTTGTCCAGGCCCGGCTCCCGATGGTCGAAGCGATGGTCGCCCGCAGCACGCCCAAACATGCCCGGGATGACCTCGTCGAAGACATCCTCACCGATGCCGTTGTCTCCCTTTCGGCTTCGTTTACCGGCGGGCACCAGGGTGAATTCGTCAATTTCATCAAGACGATTGCAAGCCGTCGGATCGCCGACTACACCGATAAACAGAAGCGGCGGGTCAAGACCGAACCGCTCGAACCCGCCGGCGAGGATGACTGGGTGCCCGAGCCCGAGGGCGGCACTAACGACCCCGCAGCCTCCGCCGCCATCAAAGATGCTGTCGAACGGGTACTCGACAGCAAGACAGAAGATCAACGGAAAGTGATCATCATGCGACTGGCCGGGATACCCTCAAAGAAGGTGGTCGAGGAAATCGAAGGTCAGAGCGTGGCGAACGTCGATCAGATCTTTTCCCGGTTTCGCAAGGACTTGAAGAAGGAACTGGACAAGTAGATGAACGGTCCCGACGAGATCACCAAGGCATTCGACGAGTACGTCGCCGCATTCAGGGCTGGACACGGCGACCCGAACCCATATCTGGAGAGATTCTCCGGCGATGATCGCCGCGAACTGGAGGTTCTGGTTGATGCGTTCCTCGAAACGGGCCCTCGTGCCGAAGTCGACCTGTCGGCAGTCCCTGACCCGCAGATCGAAGCGATTGCCGAACGAGTGGCCGAAAGAGTCGGAGCATCTTCCGGTGGGCTCTCGGCCCTCGTGCTTACCCTGCGCAAGCAATGGAAGCTGAAGAGTTCAGATGTCGTCGCAGAACTGGCAGCCGCCTACAAGGCCACCCCTGCCGAGCGCGACAAGATCGATGCCTACTACCACGACCTCGAGTGGGGCACGCTGCCGGCCTCGGGGATCTCCGACAGCCTGCTCGGCTCCCTGGCCAGGGTTCTGAGGACCAAGGCCGAAAGGCTGCGCGAGGCGAGCCGCGAGCTAGGACCTCCCAGGTCCCGGAGCACCGGTCTGCTCTTCGCCCGTATGGCAGACGATTCCGAGTTTGAACTGGAAGGCCTCGCTGTAAACAATCTCAAGGCATCTTCGGGAAAGGCCCGGCGAGCCGATCCACCCGACCGCATCGACGAACTCTTCACTGGCGGTTGAGTTCCGGGGGTGCCTCCGGCGGGAGTAAGATCGCCGGCGTGTCCATGGAAGGAACGGGAGCCAGGAAGATCACCAGCCTTGATCCGGGAGATGCCGCCGAGATCGAGCAGGATGTAGATGAGATCCTCGGCTCGATCCCTGACCATGTCTGGAACGGGCGCAGCTTGCCGGTCCCCGTCGAGGAAATCGCCCGCGAGGTCTACGGACTCCGCATCTGCGTCGTCAGCCATGACCAAATGAGGGAAGTGGTCGCTGACAGCCTTTGTGACGGAACGGTGTCGGGTCTTCTGCTGACCGGCATCGGCGAGATATGGATCAACGAAGACGAACTCCAGGATCCTCAATGGGGCGCCCAGCGCGGGCGGTTTACCGCAGGCCACGAGTTGGGTCACTTCGTGATGCATCAGAAGTCCCGGCCTGCGATTTACTGCCGAAGTTCCGAGGCGGGAGAGAGTCTTGACACCGAGCCGACCCCGCGCACCGTGCCGGAGGTGGAAGCCAATACCTTTTCGGCCGCGCTGCTCTTGCCAGCCCCGTTGATCAGGGCGGAACTCGACGTGCAGGGACAAAGCGACGAGGAAAGCATCAGCATCCTGATGGCCCGTTTCGGTGCATCGCGGAAAGCCGTGTCCCGGCGGGTCAGAACGCTAAGGGAGATCACCTGACCTCACCCTCACTCGACTGAGTTGGGTATCTTGCTGCTTCGTCAGTCGAGCGTTCCCGCGAGGCGGGCGGCGAGGGAGGAGTAGCGGCGGCCGGCTTCGTCTTTTCTGACGCCGGTCTCGAGAGCGGGGCGGTCGCCGACCATGACGCACATCTGGCGGGCCCGGGTGATCGCCGTATAGATCAGCGGACGCGAAAGCATCCCGGCGTGTGAGCGGTGGCAGACGAAGATCACGACGGGTATCTCGCAGCCCTGTGACTTGTGGACAGAGATCGCGTAGGCCAGCTTGAGGTCGCTTGTTTCCGAGTAAGGCAACTCGACGGACTGTCCGTCGTCGGTTTCCAGCACAACCATCTCCTCGTCGGGGTCATCCTCGACCAGAAAGCAGATCGTGCCGTTCATCAAGCCGAACTCATAGGCATTCCTGGTCTGGATCAACCTGTCGCCGATCCGGAATCGGTCAGCTACCGCCTTCCGGCCGTCAGGATTCAGACGCTGCTGCAGCTCCCGGTTGAGCACGTCGATCCCGGTTTCACCCCGGTAGATCGGAGCGAGCACCTGGGCATCCCGGATCGGATCGAGCCCGAGACCGGCCCCGACTCTTTCGCCGACCATCTCGACCACTGCGCTTCGGACCCGCTCCGGCGTCACCCGTTCGAGGAAGTGGAAATCCTGGACCTGATCGGGGCCGGGGGAAAGGTGAGGCGGTCGACCCTGATTGATCTCATGGGCGGCCGTGGTGATCATCGACCTGGCCGCCTGACGGAAGATGTGGGTGAGGCGGGTGACTGGCACCGTGCCGGACTCGATCAGGTCTGCGAACGGCTTGCCCGCACCTACCGGAGGGAGCTGGTCGGCATCGCCGACGAACACCACGTGGGTGTCCTGCCCGATCCCGTTCAGCAGTACATCCGCCATGTGGAGGTTGATCATCGAGGCCTCATCGACAACCAGCAGGCCGACGGGCAGCGGATGGCCGGGCTTGTAGGTCGGCTCCGAT